>OGIX01000036.1_pt1 | contig 129684 bp, 140 predicted proteins | sample 1571901 | NCBI WGS metagenome assembly OGIX01 (sample SAMEA2582102, study PRJEB24529) | metagenome | biome: Human gut stool | place: China | collected 2011
TCTTTACGTCTTCGGGAGAGTAAATATTTTCTAAATACATATCAATTTGTTTTTTTATGTTTATACCTATATTTTTATTTCACTGCAAAGATACTGCCGGGTTTGAAATCTGTTTGTATATGAATTACGGATTCTTTTACCTATATTACAGTTCTGCTAAAAATGGGCTTGATAAAACATAAAATACGACTTCCTCTATATCAACCATATGCTCTTTTACAAGCTTGATTCTTTTCTCCTGAATATATTTTGGATAAGGTATCACGCACGTGTAATCATTATATATAATAGTATATACTCTTATGTGCGGCAAAAAGATAAAACCGATAATCCGTAATTGGGGTAATAATGTCAGTAATTCATCTACAAACACTCTCTTTATTTTACCGTATTTTTGCCATGTAGAAAGTAGACAATCAATTCATTAATAATTAAATGTAAGAGATATGAAACGAATATTATTATTAACCGTTGTATTTATTATGATGCTTGGAACCAGTTTTTCTTTCGCACAGGCTGATGCGGATAATTTTTATAAAAGTGATTGGGTAAAGGTAGAAAAGGTTTCTTTTTCTAACCAGTATAAAATGAAAGTAGCCGGCAACCTGTTTTTGCCGAAGACCATGAAAGAGGGAGAGAAATATCCTGCCATTATTGTCGGACATCCGATGGGAGCGGTCAAGGAACAGAGTGCGAACCTGTACGCTACCAAAATGGCGGAGCGTGGTTTTGTAACGCTGTCCATCGACTTGTCTTTTTGGGGTGCAAGTGAAGGTGAGCCGCGCAATGCTGTTTTGCCGGAGGTATATGCGGAGGATTTCAGTGCCGCAGTAGATTTTCTGGGTACACGTCCGTTCGTTGACCGGAATAATATTGGTGTAATCGGAATTTGTGGCAGCGGAAGTTTCGCTATCAGTGCGGTCAAGATAGACCCTCGTCTGAAAGCGATTGCAACCATCAGCATGTACAATATGGGGACAGCCAGTCGTAACGGACTGAAACATGCGCTGACTCTGGAACAACGGAAACAAATCATGGCTGAGGCAGCAGAACAGCGCTATGCAGAGTTTTTGGGCGGAGAAACTAAATATACCGGTGGCACTGTACACGAAGTGACAGAAAACTCCGGTCCGATAGAACGCGAATTTTATGAGTTCTACCGCACTCAGAGGGGAGAGTTTACTCCCGAAGGAGCAACCCCGATAACTACCACACACCCTACACTTTCAAGCAACGTGAAATTCATGAATTTCTATCCTTTCGAAGATATTGAGACTATTTCGCCCCGTCCTATGCTTTTCATAACCGGAGAAAATGCCCACTCACGCGAATTTAGTGAAGATGCCTACCGACTGGCTGCCGAACCCAAAGAACTGTACATTGTACCCGGTGCAGGTCATGTAGACCTTTACGACCGTGTGGGTCTTATACCATTCGATAAATTGGAATCCTTTTTTAAGGAATATCTGAAAAAATAAGCATGAACAGGAAAAACAGATAACTATTTAAATAAAAGACAATCGAATCATGAAACAAATTAAAAATACACATTACGAAGGCGAACGTCCTTTGTTCGCATCCCACGGGCTTTATCTGGAAGAAGTAACCATTCATGCCGGCGAATCGGCATTGAAAGAGTGCAGTGATATAGAAGCGGTAAACTGTCGTTTCGAGGGAAAATATCCGTTTTGGCACAATGATGGTTTTGTAGTTAAAAATTGCCTTTTTACCGAAGGAGCACGTGCCGCACTCTGGTACTCCAGAAATCTGAAGATGAAGGATACATTAGTGGAAGCACCGAAGATGTTTCGCGAAATGGACGGAGTCGAACTCGAAAATGTACAGTTGCCCAATGCTTTGGAAACACTCTGGTATTGCCGGAATGTGGAACTGAACAATGTGAAGATAGATAAAGGAGACTATCTCTTTATACACGGAGAAGACATCCGCATCAAGAATTTTGTATTGAATGGCAATTACTCCTTCCAATATTGCAAGAACGTAGAAATCCGTCATGCTGAAATCCATTCGAAGGATGCATTTTGGAATACGGAGAATGTGACAGTCTACGATTCTGTGCTGGACGGAGAATATCTGGGATGGCATTCTAAAAACTTACGTTTGGTGAACTGCAAAATTTCGGGTACACAACCGCTTTGCTACGCACACGACCTGATAATGGAAAATTGCACGATGGCGGATGATGCAGACCTTGCTTTCGAACACAGTAGTGTGAAGGCAACGATTAAAGGCCCGGTTCACAGCGTGAAGAATCCCCGTACGGGAAACATTGTTGCCGAAAGTTTCGGGACAATCATCCTGGACGAGAACCTCAAAGCTCCGGGAAACTGCGAATTGAAACTTTGGGACGGACTGACTTGTTTTGATTGAAATATATGAAGTACAACTTCGATGAAATTGTTCCACGCAGAGGTACAAATTCCTATAAATGGGATTCTGCCGGAGATGCGGATGTATTACCAATGTGGGTAGCTGATATGGATTTCCGTACAGCTCCCTCTGTGGTGGAAGCGTTGAAAAGGCGGGTGGAACATGGTATCTTCGGATATGTGCGTGTGCCCGATGCTTACTATGAGGCGATAACAGGATGGTTTGCCGGACGTCATGGCTGGCAGATTGAAAAAGAATGGATTATTTATACGACTGGAGTAGTACCGGCCCTGTCAGCTGTCATCAAGGCGCTGACAACTCCCGGTGATAAAGTAATCGTGCAGACACCTGTCTATAACTGCTTTTTCTCCTCCATCCGCAATAACGGATGTGAGGTTGTTGCAAATCCATTGATTTACATGAACGGAACGTATCAGATAGACTTTATTGATTTGGAACGAAAGGCGGCTGACCCGAGTGTAAAAGTCCTGCTATTATGCAATCCGCACAATCCTGCCGGAAGAGTCTGGACAAAGCAGGAACTGACTCGCTTGGGGGAAATCTGCCTTCGGAATAATGTATGGGTAGTAGCAGACGAGATTCATTGCGAACTTGTCTTTCCGGGACATACTTATATCCCTTTTGCATCTGTCTCAGAAGAGTTTCTGATGCATTCCGTTACTTGCACCTCGCCTAGTAAAGCCTTTAATCTGGCGGGGCTTCAGATTGCCAATATTGTTTCTGCCGACGCTGATATCCGTATGAAAATAAACAAAGCAATCAATATAAATGAAGTCTGTGATGTAAACCCGTTTGGTGTAGAAGCCTTGATAGCTGCCTACAATGACGGTGCGGAATGGCTGGAAGAACTTAACCAATACCTGTTTGCCAACTACCATTGTTTAAGGGCTTACTTTGATAAATATCTTCCCGAATTTCCGGTGATGCCATTAGAAGGCACCTACTTGGTATGGGTAGATTGCTCGGCTTTGAAACAATCGTCGGAGAATATAGTGAAAACTCTGCTGGAGAAGGAAAAACTTTGGGTGAACGAAGGCAATCTGTATGGAGAAGCTGGTGAAGGATTCGTCCGCATCAATATCGCTTGTCCGCGGCAACGGCTGATAGAAGGACTGAACAGAATGAGGCGGGCGTTATCATCGCCTATTACCTCATTCACCTAACCAAGATAGCGTTTTAGGATTGCAGACGAAATTTATTGGGAGTCATCCCGACAACCCGTTTGAACATCCGGCTAAGGTGCTGTGGATATTGGAATCCGATTTCGTAAGCAATCTGGCTGGTAGTCTTGTCCGTAGACAACAGCTGCTCCTTCACTAATCCGATCATTTTATCCTGAATATATTCAGAGACGGTTTTACCGGTCTGTTTACGTACCATGTCACTGAAGTAGTTAGCGGAAAGGAATACTTTATCAGCGAAGTACTTGACCGATGGCAACCCTTGATTTTGCGGGGCATCTCCTTCGAAATATTCGTTGAGCAGATGTTCGAAGCGGACAATGATGTCTTTGTTTACTCCGTTTCGTGTGTCGAACTGGCATTCGTAAAAGCGCATACAATAGTCGAGCAGTAATCCTATGTTGGCGCAGATCAGTCGGCGGCTGTGCTTGTCGATGGAATGTTCCAGTTCGATGGTGATTTTTTGCAGGCAGTCCATCACAGTTTGCCGTTCTTCTTCGGAAATGTGGAGTGCTTCGTTGGTTTCGTAGGAGAAGAAGGAGTATTTTTTTATTTCTTGTCCGAGCGCAGTGCCACGTATAAGGTCGGGATGAAAAAGAATACCATGCGCGTTGGGCTGGATATTTGGCAGCATTTCCAGGTCGGTGATTTGTCCGGGAGCAAAACAGACGATGGTTCCGTCTTGGTAGTCGTAATATTGTCGTCCGTATTTAATATCACCACATTTTACATTTTTCAAGTATAGTGCATACACTTCGTAACGAAACCACGCACGTGTGGGCCACGTAGTGGATTTGGCCAGATCGATGATGCTGACTAACGGATGTCTGGTTTCAAGCCCGAAGATTTTGTTGTAACGGTCAACGTTGTCTATTACAATCATTTCTTTAGTATTCTCTTCCATATCACAATCTGTTTTTTAATGCGTTACAAATATAATTCTTTTCTCTTTAAAATTTTTACTCTCCCATCAAAATCCATGATTGGGGTATAAATATCCGTAAATCGTCTACATCCGGGCTGGTCCATTCCCCGTAACTTTGTAACCGGTAATTTAACATTGAAAAGAGATAGTAATATGAAAAAGATTCTATTAATTCCATTGATGATGCTGACGATGATGCCGATGGCGGCTTGCGACGGCTCAAACGCTGATCCGATTCTTCCGGAACAGCCGGGACAACCGGGAAATTCCGATGGTGGAGACGAGGATGATTCTACAGACCCGACAAACCCCATTCCGGGCGGTAACGGGCGATATCTGGTACTTTACTGTTCGCGCACCGGCAGCACGGAGCGTATGGCGCAACAGATTCAGCAAACACTCGATTGCGATATCCTGGAAGTGGAACCGCAAACACCTTATGAAAGCGATTATAATGGGATGCTCAACCGTGCACAGGAAGAACTGGCTGCTATCCGTCAGGGGAATTATCCGGCGATTAAAACTTCGGTTGAAGATTTCGGCAACTATGATATCGTGTTTGTCGGCTATCTGATTTGGTACGGTAGCATGGGCACACCGATGCAGACATTCCTGCATAATCATGCCTCGAAACTTGCAGGTAAGTGTATCGCTCTTTTTGCCAGCAGTGGCAGCAGCGGCATCTCTGCATCAGTTGACGAGGCGCGGACACTTTGCTCCGGTGCCACTTTCACCGAAACATTGCTTCTGACTTCTTCGACACTTTCGCAGATGGGAAACCGGATACGGACATGGCTCGAAACACTCGGTGCGAGTCGAGAAAACAATCATCCGTCCACTTCTATGCATGTGAAGATTACAGTCGGTAACCGTACCATTACTGCTACGATGGAAGACAATGCCGCAGCGCAGGACTTTCTTTCGCGTCTGCCGCTTGAAGTGCCGCTGAATGATTATAATAATATCACAGAGAAAATTTTCTATCCGTCGCCTGCACTGACTACGACAGGGGTGACCCGTGGCTGTGCGCCTGTGCCCGGTGATATTACAATCTATGTGCCGTGGAATAATGTGGCGATCTTCTGTAAAAGCGGGTCACAAAGCAATGACTTGATAAAGATTGGCCGCATTGACGGTGACGGAATAGATGCATTGAACGTTCCGGGCAATGTGGCAGTGAAATTCGAACGACAATCATGATTGATGCTACGCCACTCATTCCCGAACTAAAGATGAAGTAAATGACAGGCAGTACTATAAATCCGTAATTTTGGTTTTTATATCCGTAATTTGTATTATAAAGAGTTGGATCAGAACAGCTAACTTTACATTATCGGAGAGTTCTTAAATAGTAAACCATAGACGTCACAGTATGAGAGAATTATATTTTATTTTTGTAACAGTCATCGGATTTCTGCAAATCCCGATGCAATCTATAAATGCACAGAGTATGAAAAAAGAAGAAGTACCTCAGAACATCAGCGCATTTCCGTTAGGAAAGGAAAATACGGGATTCAAGCAATATTTTACAGGAGAATCCTGGCTGGCACCGCTGACCGGTAACAAAGACTTGAATGTACCCATGTCCAACGTTACTTTTGAACCCGGTTGCCGAAATAACTGGCACAGCCATACGGGCGGACAAATCCTCATTGCTGTCGGAGGTGTGGGATATTATCAGGAACGTGGCAAAGCGGCACGTCGACTGCTCCCCGGTGATGTGGTTGAAATAGCACCGGACATAGAACATTGGCATGGTGCTGCCCCCGATAGTTGGTTTTCGCATCTGGCTATCGGCTGCAATCCGCAGACCAACAAGAATATTTGGCTGGAACGGGTAGACGACCGGCAGTATGCCGAAGCTACGAAAGATAACGGAGGAACCGGATTAAGCGCCACCGACCCCGAACTGGATGCAATATTCGGCAATTTCACAAAGGAGGTGCAGCAATACGGCAACCTGGATACTAAAACCCGCCTTATGATAACATTGGCATCCAATATTGCTTCACAGGCACAGACCGAATACCGGATGATGCTTGAAAGCGCTCTCAATGCAGGTATCACTCCGATAGAAATAAAGGAAATCCTTTACCAGGCAGTAGCCTATGCAGGCATGGCTAAAGTGATGGACTTTGTCGGCATCACTAATGAGGTGCTGCTTGCCCACGGTGTACGTCTTCCTTTAGAGGGACAAGCGGTCGTTTCTGCCGAAACCCGTTTCGACAAAGGACTGGCGTTGCAGAAATCCATTTTCGGCGAACGGATAGACCAAATGCATAAAAATGCTCCCGAAAACCAAAAGCATATCCAGCGTTATCTCTCCGCCAACTGCTTCGGAGACTACCAGACACGCGGTGGACTGGACGTGAAGACACGGGAACTGCTGACGTTCTCCATCCTTGTTTCCTTGGGAGGCTGTGAATCACAGGTGAAAGGGCACATACAGGGAAATGTCAATGTAGGTAATAGTAAAGATACCTTGCTGGCTGTCGTGACGCAGCTCTTGCCTTACATCGGCTATCCGCGCACTCTCAATGCCATAGCTTGTTTGAATGAAGTGATTCCGGAAGATAAATGAATTTAAAATAAGGAAATACATGCGTGATATATATACTGACCGAACTGTTGGATGGGGGGATTTATATATATTAACTATGTTCTGTTTTTAAGATTTTTATTGGGCGAATCAGATATCTTTTAAAGTCAGATAGAGAGAGTACTGCATAAAATTATGAATAAATATCTAGTTTAAAGCTCTGCTAGTGCAAAGAAATTGATTATTTATGCATAATAACTAGCAGTGTTTGTGTCTGTTTCTTTTAAAGGAACACTTCGTTCCTTTAAAAGAAACGGAATGTTGGTCGGTGAGGAAGCTACTAAACCTTTAAAAGGAGTGAATGAATTTCTATTTTGTCTGTATAGATTCCCTGGTTTACTTTATTTTATGAAAGGAAAGGAACTGTTAATTTGAATAGATTATATTCCTTTTTGTAACCATTCTAAATGAATTTGAACTAAAATTGTTTCCTATTGAAGGATAAAGCTTAATATAACTATTCTTTGAATACTTCTAAAATAAAAATCCTGCCGTTTTCTGTATCTATCATTAGGCTTTCTTGCATATTTTGCATAAGAAACAAGTTAGATGGTCGTTATTTCATATATGTGCTGTTTTTTAGATTTTAAGACTGTAAAATAGATGTTAATGCAAAACTAAAACTACGAACTATTTTTTTATAGGATATGTTTTTTTTGAGTGAATAGCAAACAAAACTTCACATAAATATTTTTAATTATGAAAAGAACTATTATTTTATTAGCTTGTGCATTAGGTATATTTACTGCAAATGCTCAATCGGTGGTAGAAAGTACTAAATTTACAGATAACTGGTCTGTAGGAATCAATGCTGGTGCGATTACACCTCTCACTCACAGTGCTTTTTTCAAGAGTATGCGCCCTGCTTTTGGAGTAGGGTTCTCTAAACAGTTAACACCTAATTTCGGTTTGGGATTTCAAGGTATGGGGTATGTTAATACTACCCGGAGTAAGACAGCTTTTGATGTTTCTGATGTAAGTTTATTGGGAAAGGTCAATCTGATGAATTTGTTTGGAAGCTATTTGGGTACTCCGCGTGTCTTTGAAATAGAAGCTGTGGCCGGAATGGGTTGGTTACATTATTATGCAAGCGGCGATGGAGACCAGAATTCCTGGTCCACCCGTTTTGGAATGAATTTTAATTTTAACCTTGGAGAAAGTAAGGCCTGGACCCTTGGACTTCAACCAGCTATCGTGTACGATATGCAAGGTGATTTTAATAGAGCAAAAAGCCGTTTTAATGTCAATAGTGCGGCTTTTGAAATAACAGCCGGGCTGACTTATCATTTCAAAACAAGTAACGGAAACCATTACTTCACCAAAGTGAAAGTTTATAATCAGGCAGAAATTGATGATCTGAATTCTTCTATCAATGCCCTACGCGGTGAAGTGAATAATAAAAACAGTGAACTGAATAATGCTGTCCAAAGAATCAGTGGATTGCAGCGTGATCTGGAAGATTGCCGCACAAAGACTGTTCCCGCTGCTGTGGTAAAGACAAGCAGGGTTCCGGAATCTATCATTACCTTTAGACAAGGCCGCTCGGTGGTAGATGCTTCGCAACTTCCGAATGTGGAACGTGTAGCTTCTTATATGAAGAAACATCCTGATACAAGAGTCGTTATCAAAGGATATGCTTCTCCAGAAGGTAGTATAGAAGTAAATGATAGAATAGCAAAAGCGCGTGCCGAGGCTGTGAAGAATATTTTAGTCAAGAAATATAAGATTAATATAGACCGCATAACGGCCGAAGGCCAAGGAGTAGGCGATATGTTCACTGAACCGGATTGGAATCGTGTAAGTATCTGTACTATCGAAGATTAATGACTTAGAAGTTCTCTTTTCAATTAAATAGATTATTAACTTAATACCTGAATTATGAAAAAGTTATTATTATCAGTAATGGTTGCACTTGCAGCTTTAGGAATGAATGCCCAGACAAAAAAGGGAGAAGGTTCGTTGATGGGAAGTCTTGGATATCAAACCAATTATGAAAGGTTCGGTTTGCAGGCACAGGGACGTTATGTGATAGCTGACAATCTTCGGATTGCGCCTGATCTCACATTTTTCTTTCCGAAAGATAAAGTGACGGGATTGGATGTAAATGTAAACTTTCATTATGTCTTCAATTTCAGTAAAGACGGGCAAGGATTCTCTGTCTATCCGCTGGCGGGAATAGGCATGCAGAATAATTTCTATGGAAAACAGAAAGTGGAAGTTGACGGTGTGACTACCGAATTAGATAGAAGCAATACTACAAAGTTTGCTTTCAATCTCGGAGGCGGTATTACGTTACCTTTATCAGAACGTAGTTATTTAAATGCAGAGGCGAAATTCATGTTTGCCAACGATGATAATGTCGTCATCATGTTGGGTTATGGTTATAAATTTTGATTCTTGATGTGTGCCGGACAGCTTTTTGGTGCTGTCCGGCCTATTAAAATATAGATGTACATCTCAACCAACCTGAATTATTAACTTTAAAATGAATCAATTATGTTTTATCATGTAAAAGATTTGCAATTCAATGCCCGCGTATCCAAACCGGACCCGCGTTTTGCCCGTATATTGCTCGAAGCATTCGGCGGTGCTAACGGTGAATTAACCTCAGCCATGCAGTATTTTGTACAGGCTTTTAGTTGTCATAATCCGTTTCCTGATAAGTATGATATGCTTATGGATATCGCTACGGAAGAATTGACGCATCTCGAAATAGTAGGAGCTACCATACAAATGCTTCTCGGTCCGGTAAACGGTAAAATGAAGGATGCTGTTGAAACGATGGAGATTAGCAAATTAATGGAAGGTAAATCTGCAAAAGAGGAATATATCCATCAGGCATTTACCAATCCCCAATGTGTAGTTGTTGCTCCCGGCAGTCCTATGCTGACAGATAGTAACGGGAATCCTTGGTGTGCTACATATGTATCTGCCAATGCGGAATTGACGGTGGACCTTCAGTCTAATATGGCTAATGAGTGTCGTGCCAAAATAGGATATGAAAATCTACTTTCGTTTACAGAGGATCCATTTGTCAAAGAAACCCTTACTTTCCTTATGACTCGTGAGATTACTCATTTTCAACAGTTTGAAGCTGCACTGTCAACTATCCAGCCCAACTTCCCTCCCGGTACTTTACAAACTTCACCTAAATATAGTAATCTTTATTTTAACTTGTCAAAGGGTGGAGATTCCCGTGGTCCTTGGAACGAAGGTGAGAGCACGAGACTGAAAGAAGAATGGCAATATATTGATGATCCATTGCAAGAAGTAAGAAATACGAATGGATTGGTGGACAGAAAGCCGGAAGGTACCGAGCGTACCGAAAAGCAAGTACGTGCAATGGACCAAAAGCTAGCGAAAGAACGTAGCAGCCAGGTTCTGTCGGCAACTCCTGATAAGGATTTGACATGGTGTGACTACCAGAAATCTACATCTTTTGGTAAAAAGTCGGATAAGAAATAAGATTACCATTTCTTAAATGAATCTTTTATATTATTCCCGGTCGAAGAATTCGAAGATATCTTTTACCGGGAATTTAAGTTCTTACCTAAATATAACAATTTAATCGGGAATATATAAGATAATTATTATTTATAGCATGGGTGATGGCATGTGCTATTACCTTGGTAATGACATCTTGCGGGGATAAAAATACTCAAGACAAGGTTAACATCCGTATCGAGAATGTGAAAAAAGATACAGAGAGAACTCTTTTTATTTAGGTTTCCAGTTTGTATAGCTCCAACTTGAATTGGTTTAAATACCAGCAATTCCCATCACATGTTTTTTTGGAAAGGGCTCCGAAGATTGTCCGACTCATACATCTGTTGCCAAACAGATTACTACAACGTAATCTGTATGCTTCAATAGCGAGTGACCTTTCTACCATACGCCCTTTAGTATATGCATCCGAACACATTCTGTGTATATCATCATAGTCAGGATGATTAAGAAGAAATAGATTGTCATTATTTTCCATATTTATATATTTTAAAAGTCTTATATTTAGTAAAACATCTTGCTTGTAATAGAAGTTTGTCAGAAGAATATAATCATTCTTAAAATCGTAATAATTTAGTTGGATCATATTCTGAAAGTTATGAAAGTGTGATATAAAACGAAATATGTGTTAAACGCAAGTGCTAAAATAGAACTAAATGATACTGAATGGTGTTTATTTTTAAATGAATGACATTATTAATAGTTGAATGAAAAACAGGATCTAAATTAGCGAGATGTTTGGATAGCTTATTCTTTGGTTTATAAACTAAATAGAAAATGCTGTTTTGGTTTGAGAAAAATATGAACCTTTTTTGAAATGTAAATATAAACCTAAATTTTAAACATTATGAGTGTAATTTGGTACATTATTATTGGAATCGTTTCCGGTTTTATAGCCGGGAAGATTATGAGAGGAGGAGGTTTCGGTCTCCTGATTAACCTTCTTGTAGGTATCATTGGTGGTCTCTTGGGAGGCTGGGTATTCGGACTGCTGGGTATTGCTACTGGTGGCATTTTGGGTAGTCTTATTACTTCGGTTGTAGGTGCAGTATTGCTTTTATGGATTGTATCTTTATTCAGAAGGCATCCGAACGAAGGGTGAAGAACTTTGATTTATTAATAATTTAAACTAAAACTTGATTATGGAAAGAGGAAAATCTAATTTAATTATTGGGCTGGGAGTAGGCTCGGTAGTTGGAGCGCTTGTTTATCATTTTTGGTGTTCTCCTAAGGGCAAGAAGATGAAAGAAAAAGTAAATCATGCCTTTCAGAAAGTAACTGGTGAAGGCATAAACATGATTGATACGGTGAATGATAAAGTATTGGATGCTGGGGTTGAAGTGGCCGATAAGGTAGCGGACGGAACCTTTCATATAGCAGAAAAAGCAGATGATGTAAGAAACAAAGTTCATACTTTCTCGGATAAAGCAAAAAAATAGCTAGGTGTTTGTTGTTCAAAAGTGGGAGGACGGTGTAAATGATAGCTGTTCTCCCCTTTTTGTCATAAACAATCAGAGAGAGTGGAAACGACATTATTTTATATGTTTAACCGTTAACACAATTAATTATGAAAACCGGTAGTTTTAATTTATGGATCAGGCTGACACTAGGTTCAGCAATAGGAGCGCTTATTTATCATCTCTCGCCAGAATCTAAAACAAAGAAATTACGGAAAATGGTGCGTGCTAAACAGCATAGAAGAGAAAATGATGTAAAAAGTGAAATCTATACACTTTCTGCCGATGCCCGGAGGTAAGTAGCTGATTAATCGTTTGTCACTAAGTCCGGCTGTATTCGGTTGCCGGAACTTAGTGACACTACCCACCCTATGTAAGCGATTGCTTTTCTTCGTGTATCTCTATTATTTTAGTTGCCACCGCATATTCGTCAGGGAAAATCTTTCCTCCCAGCTCATTTGCCCAAGCCTTGGTAAATTCTGCACCTGTATATATGATAATGGCAGAGTAGTAAATCCATATGATGAAAATAGCCATGAATGCCGCAGCTCCGTAAACTGTTTCAATGTTTGCAATAGCTATATAGAACGATATTCCCCACTGACCTGCCAATAATAGTACAGTAGTTACGAGTGCTCCGATAAATACGTCTTTACTTTTAATCTTTGCATCGGGTAGTATTTTAAAGATTAGTGTGAATATGATAGTTGTTACTACTATGTTAACAAATATGCCTATAACTTTTACTAATGATTCGGCTACATCCGGATTGTTGGCAATATATCTGTTACTCAAATCTGTGATAAGGTTAGTAATGGTAAATGTGATCAATAAAATGAAAGCAAATACGAGGATAACAGAAAAAGAGAGTAATCGGTTTTTAATATATTTAAGCCAACTTTTCCGGGGGACTGCCTTTATGCCCCAAATAGTATTCAGTGAACTCTGAATTTCTGCAAAGACAGTAGTTGCACTAAATATAGTAACTCCAACGCTAATAATTGTTGCAAAAGAAGATACGTCTGCTTCTGTCGCGTTCTCGATGATGGATCGGAGCGCCTCGACAACTTTTGGACCTACGACTGGTTCTATCTGGGTATATAATTGATCAGTTAGATCAATCTGAAGAAAGACTCCAATAGTAATTAATAGAGAAAATAATGGAATGATAGAAAATAGGGTAGCGTATGCCAAAGATGCACTCAGTCTCATTACATTGTCATCAACAAATCCTTGAACCGTATCTTTTATTATTTTAAAGGCTAAGGATAGTTTTTGTTTACTTGTAGATAAGGTATTCATTTTTCTTGTTTTTATTGTCTTAACGAATGGATTTAATTATTTGTTCGAATGGAGATGCTGTTGTTGATCATAGGTTCTATGAGACTTTTAAATATCAAATAGTTGTTAATTCAGATAGATGGTCGTGAACTAATATTTGATATAGTATGTTGTTTAAAGTGAATAACAAAATAAATTATAAACTAAAAAATTAGGCATGAGCAGATAAAACATTTCTAATGATTTAGCAAATGGAACATTACAATTTAAAACGTATGATTATGAAGAAATCTATTATTTTATTAGCTATGGTATTGGGTGCATTTACAGCAAATGCTCAATCCGTTGTAGAAGGTACAAAACTTACAGATAATTGGTCTGTAGAGGTAAATGCCGGTGCAATCACTCCTCTTACTCACAGCGCTTTCTTTAAGAATGCACGCCCCGGATTTGGAATTGGGGTTTCAAAACAATTGACTCCTATTTTTGGTTTAGGATTGCAGGGAATGGGATATATTAATACTACTTCAAGTAAAACGGCTTTTGATGCTTCAGACATTAGTCTGTTGGGTAAAGTAAACTTGATGAACTTATTTGCAGGTTATAATGGCACTCCTCGTTTGTTTGAGGTAGAGGCTGTAGCTGGAGCGGGCTGGCTACATTATTATGTGAATGGTGATGGCGACCAAAACTCATGGTCCACTCGTTTCGGATTGAATCTGAACTTTAATCTAGGCGAAAGCAAGGCCTGGACATTGGGACTGAAACCTGCCATCGTATATGATATGCAAGGGGATTTCAACCAGGCAAAAAGCCGTTTCAATGCTAATAATGCAGCATTTGAACTGACTGCCGGACTGACTTACCACTTCAAGAGTAGTACAGGAAACCGTTACTTCACTAAAGTAAGAGTTTACAACCAGGGAGAAATCGACGATCTGAATGCTTCTATCAATGCCCTCCGCGGACAGGTGAACAATAAGGACGGTGAACTCAACAGTGCTAATCAGAGAATCAGCGGATTGCAGCAAGAACTGGAAGAATGCCGTACCAAGGTCGTTCCGGTGGAGACTGTAGTGAAAACTGCCCGTGTTCCTGAATCTATCATTACTTTCAGACAGGGTAAATCATCGGTTGACGCTTCACAGTTGCCGAATGTGGAACGCGTAGCTTCTTATCTGAAGAAATATGCTGATGCAAAAGTAGTGATCAAGGGGTATGCTTCTCCGGAAGGCAGCGTCGAAGTCAATGCAAGAATTGCTGCTGCGCGTGCGGAAGCCGTAAAGACTATCTTGGTCAATAAATACAAAATCAATGCTTCTCGTATCACTGCCGAAGGTCAGGGCGTAGGTGACATGTTTACCGAACCGGATTGGAACCGTGTAAGTATATGTACGATTGAAGACTAAAAACAAGAGATGTAAATAGAATGGTGAGGGCTGCTCCGTGAAAGGGTAGCCCTTGCTGTATATATTCATTTATGACCTTCAGTTTGTGAATAAGTAATAGTAATATCTGTCGGACGGGCAGGAGATAATAGCAGAAAATCGGGCAAAGTCATTGTTTGTCTATCTAAAGTGACTACTTTTGGCAAACCATACTATTAAGGTATGGCTGAAGATGATGAAAGAGCAGAATATACCCCAGGACAGTTTGATAGCCGGCTATCTTCCGGCAGATTATTGCGATTCTTTTTCAAGGAATGTGGTCAGTGAAAAAGCAATCACTTCCGACGAGTTCTTTGATATGGCTTTTAACCACTCTCCGGCGTGGGTGAATGGGCTGATGAAGTTAAGGAATACGATAGTCAAACCGTTAGGTCTGGAAGTTGGTATGCGCTTTGCCGATACGATATGTGAGCAGAATGCACAGGAGATTGTTTTCGGTATGCCCGATAAACAAGGAGTGTAAAAGGAGAAAGAGAGAAAACAAGGGTAATTGATTGACTAATAGAAATGTATGTCTTTTAGTGTCTTTGGATGCCGAGTAGCGAAATAGCAAGAAAAAGCGGATTAGAGCAAACTTTCCGTTTCTAAACCGTTACCCGTTCTGACAGGCGAAAAATACAGCAAATTGATGACGTTAAACGTCTGGTTATAGCGTTGTTTGTCTGTGGTTTACATTGTTCAGATAACTCATATTGAAAGTAATTTTACGAACTAAAAATGTGAGCGTAATGAACAACGAACTAAAGGTGTCCTTCTATCTCAAACGAGAGGGGAACACGGAGAGAACAGAAACAAATCCCGATGCCATTTACCCGATTGTCGGGAAAATCATCATCGGCAACACCATCGCACAATTCGGCTCAAAGTTAAAAATCGAAGAGCGGCTTTGGAGTGTGAAATCAGGTCGGGCAATGGGCAAAAGCCATGTTGCCGTTGAACTCAACAGAGAGATTAATAAAATTAATCTCTCCATACATGCGCACTACAAGAACATTCTAAAGCGAACCGGAAAAGTAACCGCTATCGAAGTGAAGAACGCCTTTCAAGGAATTGCCACTGCACAAAAAACACTGCTTATCCTGTTCGGTGAAATGATGGAAAATTTCAAAGGGAGAATAGGCATCGACAGGGCACAATCCACCTACAAGCAGTATGAAGTCCTTTATAAACAGCTTAAACAATTCCTTCGGGAAGAATACCATATAGAGGATATTCCCCTTGCCGAGTTAGATTTGCCTTTCATTGAAGCATTGAATTTCTTTTTCCGTGTAAAACGCAAGATGAAGCCGAGAACCGTTAAGGCTCGGATTGTCTTGCTAAATAAAGTAATACGTTTGGCATTGCATCGAAGAATCATCACCCGTCCACCTTTTGACGGGTTTGAATTGGAAAAGACGGAACTTAAAAACAAGTCGCTCACCAATGACGAACTGGACTTGTTAATGAAAACTCCCCTTAAATCAGGCACGCAACGGTTTATCCGTGATATGTTCCTGTTTTCGACCTTTACCGGCTTGGCTTATGCAGACGTGCATAAACTCTCTTGGAAAGATATTATCACCGAAGATGACGGTAGTTTGTGGATTTCAGCCAACAGGCAAAAATCGCATACGGAGTTTAATGTAAAACTATTGAATATTCCTATCCGAATCATGGAGTATTACAAGGGGCTTGCTCCCGATGGAAAAGTATTTCCCCACATGAGTTTAGGACAGGTGAATGTCGGTTTAAAACGAATTGCAAGAAACTGCGGTATCAACCGGAAATTATCCTACCATATGGCGAGATATACGTTCGCTTCTCAAATCTGCCTTTCACAAGGCGTTCCGATTGAGAGTGTCAGCCGGATGTTAGGACACAAGCATATTGAAACAACCCAACGCTACGCACGTCTTAACAATGAGAAGATAGGCAACGATATGCAGCAACTATCTGCACGTCTTGCCACTAAATTCAACTTTTAACAATCCAAAATACAGATATTATGCAAAGCAATAGAAGCACTTTCGCTATACTCTTTTATCTGAATACCAGCAAAAAGAAAAAATCAGGAAACTGCCCCGTCATGGGGCGTATCAGTGTGGACGGTAAAAACTCAACTTTCAGCACGGGTTTAGAGTTATCTCCCGAAAAATGGGATGCCAAACAGGGAATAGCCATAGGCAAATCAAAGGAAGAAACAAAAATCAACAAACAGATAGAGAACTATCGGGCTGAACTTGTCCGCCACTATAAAACCTTACTGGAAAACAAAAGCTACATTACTGCTGAAATACTGAAAAACGCTATCAAAGGAATTGGAATTAAACAAAACAGCTTAATACAGGAGTTTGCAGCCTTGATTGAAGAGAAACGGCAGTCAGTCGGTATTTTGATAGTAAAAACCACCTATACACATCTTTATCGTGCTTATCTACATTTGAAAGAGTTTTTGGAGTATAAATACGGGGTAAGGGACATTCCGTTTACTCAAGTCGATTTTGATTTTATAGAATCGTATGTTTACTATCTAAAAGTCAATTTGCAATTAAGCACAAGCACAACCAACAATACCATAAAACCATTACGCAGGGTTGTAATGAGAGCCTTAAACAAAGGTTTGATGTATCAAGACCCGTTCTTTGGTTATCGTCCGCAGCGTATAACCATTACACGGAAATGGCTATCAATGGATGAAATAGAACGGTTGATGCAGATAGATATGAAACATGAGAGTGCCAATTTTATCCGTGACATGTTTCTGTTTTCGACATTCACGGGGCTTGCTTACGTGGACTTGAAGAACTTACGGCATGATAATATTGTACGGCAAGAAGATGGCAAACAGTGGATTGTCTTAAATCGGCAAAAGACCGGAACAACTTCGTACATTCCCCTACTTGATATTCCGTTACGACTTATTAAGAAATACCGGAATACGGCTTTTGCCGGGCTTGATGGAAAGGTCTTTAGGTTATGCACAATAGAAAATGCCGATATACAGTTGAAAAAGATAGCTAAAGCAGCCAATATTGATAAACGGCTGACCTATCACATGGCAAGACACAGCTATGCAACCCTTTGTCTTTCAATGGGTGTTCCAATAGAAACAATTAGCCAGACATTGGGACATCGAAGTATTTCCACTACTCAAATATATGCGGAAATAACCCGTACCAAAATCAATGAGGATATGACAAATCTTGCAGAACGGATTGAGGGAAAGTACAAACTATTAAAGTAAACAATATTGTAATACAGCTAACAACCTAATGCACAGGCAAAATAAGTTTCTGATTCTGTAAATACATAAAAAGAAAATGATTACCTTTGTAATAAGATTCATTTAAAAGACAAAAATATATAATGGCAAATATCAGATTAAATATACTTCCCGTGGGGGATAAAACATTTTCTTTTAAGGTCTATAGAAAGCTAAAACAGCAAAACGACACAAAAGAAGATGAAATATATTTATATAATTTACCGCAAGGGGAAACATTGAACGATTATAAACCATATTGGATATCTTTTACTCCAAAAGATGGATTTGAAGAATATATTGCCAACTCTTACTTATCTATAGGTCTATCAAAAAAATATCTTTTTAATCGATTTGTCGAGACTTTAAGCAATTCTAAATTACATTTCACCTATAAAGTAAAAAGGAAATTTACGGACTGGTATGTAGATTTCGTTATAGCTCAATATTCTCAAGGAGATAGAATTATTTATATGTCTCCATATTTTTTAGAAGAACAGAATACATATGGCTTTATCATTGATTTCAAATTTTCGAAAAAGGATGGAATTCCGTTTGATAAAGAAGTTCAGAAGTTAAGTTTGAGTTTGGATTCAAACGGACGAAGTAATAAAAATTACTACTCAGATAAATTTAGATTGGTAAATAATTTCATTAAGGAAATTTATACATCAATTAAAAATATAGGAACTTCAAATAATCCTATAACCATAAGTTCTAATTTAATTGAAACTACGGTTTTTCACTTAAACAAAAAAGAATATATATTTAGTAATAACAATGTTTCTAGTTCTCAATTTCAAGGTGTAAGAAATTTTGGTGTATATAAAAACATTCCGCAGGATGTTATATTTGCTTTTATTTTTGAAGATAGATTTAGATCATTTGCTAATGAATTATACTTGAGTTTAACTGGAAAGTTGAATCCAGGCACATTTCCCGGTTTAGAACAAATGTTTGGTATAAGCATAAATACAAAAAATGTCCGTCAGATAAAATTGGAAAACTATTCATTGGACAGTATGTTACGAGTTGTAAACGATGTGAAAAGTTTGCAAGAAAATAATCCAGATAAAAAAATTGTAGGAATTTATGTAGAAGACTGCACCATTGACAGTGAGGATATACCAGCATCTAACAATTATTACTTTTTAAAGTATCATTTTATAAAAAATGATTTGCCATTACAAGTTGTAAACTATCGTAAACTTGGAGAACGCAATTCTTTGAAGTGGTCAACTTCCAATTTAGCTCTAGCTATGTTTGCAAAAATGGGGGGAATTCCATGGGTTGTGAAACCAAGTAATAAAAACTGTTTAATTTTAGGTATTGGGAGTTCTCACAAAATTAACAGAGAAACTGGTGATATATTAAAATACTTTGCATATACAATATGTTTAGATTCTAGTGGACTATACAAAGCGTTAGAAGTTTTAGCAGATGAAGAATCAGAAGTATCGTATTTGGAAAAATTAACTGCCAATTTGGTTGCTATATTGAAAGAACAAAAAACAAATTACGGTACATGTGTATTACATTTACCGTTTAAAATAAAAAAGAAAGAGGTGGCTGCTATCTCTGATGCAATAAAACAAATAAATGACATTGAGCTTGTGGTTGTTAAGATAAATGTTGATAATAAATATTTTGGTTATAGCTTTCATAATACTTTGGTTCCCTATGAGAGTAGCTTTGTTAAGCTTTCAAAAGATGAATATTTGGTTTGGTTTGAAGGATTATTATATGGAAAAGAGATTGTAGACAAAAGACTTTCAAACCCAGTTCATATTCAATTTTTGAATATAACCAATAGAAAGAATTTTGATGAGCAAGCTTTTTTACAAGACATTCTAAATTTATCTGGTGCGAACTGGAGAGGATTCAATGCAAAATCAATTCCTATATCAATATATTACTCGCAAATTATAGCAAGGTACACTGAAGCTTTCGAGAATATTGATGGCTATAAAGAAGGTACTATATCAAATGACAAACCATGGTTTTTGTAAAATTATGTAACAATGGAAATAAAAGGAGATGATTTACTGTTTTTGTTTGGTGCAGGAGCTAGTGTTGATGCTGGAATTCCTATGTCAAATGCTATGGTTCAGAAAATAGAAGAATTGATTATAGAGCATGATGAGTGGAAACCGTATAAGGATTTGTATTATTACCTAAAAAGTAGCATTAATTATTCTGATGGTATTTTGGGTAAGTTTGATGAACAGTTTAATGTTGAAAGATTATTAGTTGTTATTACCGAAATAGAGAAAAGAGAAAGTAATATTATGTATCCTTTTATTGGAACGTGGAATATCAGATTACTTGATTTGGCAGGTAATAATTTTGACAATATTAAGCGTTTTCATAAATTGATAAGAAAGCAACTAAATAAATGGGTAGGATTAAGAAACTATGATGCTGCAAGTTATTGGCAATCATTTGTCGCTTTGTCAACAGATATTGGACAATTAATAAAAATATTCACGCTAAATTACGATTTATGTTTTGAAAAAATTGTAGGAAAAGAAAAAGTAATAGAATCGGGATTCACTCAAGAAACACATGAATGGCATTCTTCTAATTTTGACAATACATCAGGTAAACATTATAATTTATATAAGCTGCATGGTTCAGTTAATTGGTATATAGTTAATGATAAATTGCATCAGAGCGAAAAAATAGAAGATGAACCTGAATTAATATTTGGCATTCAACATAAAATGACATCAGTTGATCCTTATTTCTATTATTCATCTATTTTGAGAATAGCATGTCATGATGAAGCTAAAATAATAGTAATAATTGGCTATTCTTATGCCGATGAATATGTGAATATTATAATATCTCAAGCACTTAATATGAGAAGTGAATTGAGAGTAATTAATGTTGCGCCGTTCACTATTTTAAATGAACAGAAAGAAAAAGATAGGATAGCAGAACGATTAAAGCTAAAAAACAAAGAACAATTGTATTTAATAAATGATACCGCAAAAAATTTTATGACTAAAACAATGAATAAAGATTTTTTTGTTGCTCACATTAAGGAACCTGAAGGTTCTCCATTTGATTGATTTTTCCTTTTTTCTCTGATAAACATCCTATATATAGAGAGAATAAATAAGGCAACACTTTTTGGAAATTTACTCTTTTGAGGAACGAAAAAGGAAGAAATTTTCAAAAACCGCTTGCGGCTTGGTGTTGCCGTTTTAGGCTCGGAATATACCTTTGTGTTCAGAGAAAGAAAGGATTAATTAAGATTATTCCATTGAAAATAAAATATTAGATTGGTTACTGCTATTGTGTAATTCTCACCATCTATGCAGTAAAAGCCTAATTTCTTGGCAAATGTACTGCTTTTGATGTTGGCACACTCAATGCCGATATAATGGAAACCATATTTCCGGGCTACTCCGGTCAAAAAACTAAGAAAGTGCGTTCCGTGCCCTATCCGTTCTTTGCTAAAACTCAATCGGGCGATAATTAGGCAATCAGGTGGAAAACGGCTTTTAATCCTCCTGATACGCAGATATAAATCTACCCGGCTATTTCTTCGGGTGGCTATTATATTATCCACTGTCAGCCATACAAGCGGTTTGTGATACTTAAAACGCTCCATCAGATAGCGGTCTATATCGGCTCTTAGTTCTTCATATTCAGTCATCGTCTAATCCCTTTCTTCTTTTTCTTCTTGCGTTTCTGTGCTTGTAATTCTTCTACTGGTGCAGCATTATTATTGCCCTCTCCCAATGAGAAGATAGATAATAGAGAATCGCTACCAATATTATTTTGCTGATTGTAAGAGTGTTTATTATCTACTTTGCTATCAATATTGCAAGAAATCATGTTTTCTTTTTCACTGGATTGTAATATTTCTTTTTTATTTTCGCCAGTAAAGTCTTGCTCCTGTAATTCAAGTTGTTCGGAAATAGAACCGTTCTTCATGGTGTTGTAATAGTCAAACGATTCCGATTGTTGGCGGTCGTAGCCAAACAATTTATCAAAGCCCTGTTCCGCTTGTTGGAACAGGTTCACACGGTCAAAACCACCTTTGACTACTCCGTTCTTGGTGTTCTTGTGGTTGGTAAGCGGAGATAGCTTTTTCTTACCTGTTTGGTCTTTCCGGCTCACAATCAAATGACAGTGCATATTCAGTTCATTATCGGAACGGCTACGGTCGAAATGGATTTTACCGTAAAACTTTATATCCGTTTCGGATAGTCCTTTGTTGAAGTTCTTGGCATATTCAGGAATAAACACTTCCCGGGTATACCGTTTCATGGCTTCAGCTTTCTCCTGTTCGGTGTTCCCCATTGCCCGAAGCTCGCTTTCCGATGGGCTGACATGGATAGCGTAAAACTTAGCATCCGTTTTCAACAATTGCCCGATATTGGTGTCTATATCTTTAACAACTTTTGATTTGTAGATATTATCCTCCGTCAAATTGAAAAAGCCATCGGTATAGATACCCTTTTCCATCCGTTCCAAATCTTCATGTTCCATGTATGAAGCTAATTGGCGGCTACTTCCTGCATTGTTATATGTTCCTCCCGATGGCGGTGCAAAATCTATGTGCATGGTTCTATGTATTTATCAGATTAATGATTTCCGCTTTTAGGTTCTCTTTCCGTTTGCCGTCCATCACGCCACAAGTTGACAATTCTGAATAGAGTTGTATCAGTTGAAGCAGCTTCTTATAATCCCGCTGGTGTATCTGATACAGGGCAGTGAGTTGCTTCCCCTGCTGGTTGATTATATCGGCATGTTTGCCGAACTGCTCACTGACTTTTTGCAATACGGCTGTTTGTTTCCCCTGAGTGGATTCCAATTGAGAAAGGATAAGTGTTTCTAATGTTTTACCGATGGTATCAAACCGAACTGCAATAGAATTAGCGGTTCGTATCATGGGATTTAGTTGTTCTTCCTCGTAATGACGGATGAACCGGATAATATCGTCCTGCCGTTTGTTTATCTTCGCCAGTTCCGATTTTACGGATTCCGGTGCTTCCGATGGGTTGATACACGCTTTATCAATATAGACAAATGCCAAACGGACTATTTCCCCTTTTTTCAGTGAATAGCGTTTGCAGAGCTTATCTATTAGCTTTCCCGTTTGCCGGTCTATCCCGATGGTGGTAAGCGTGGATATATTATTGGTCTTATCCATGATTATAACTTTTTTATAAGGGAAATGAGATTCATTCAGTTGATTATAAGCGAAATACATTTTTAGCTTATAATCACTGTTATAAACGGTTACGAACGTAACCAATTAAAGCCGAAGGCTTTGCCCCGCAGGGCAAGAGGGAAGAACAGGACTTGTCCAGTTCCCTCTTGCTTCATTTAGCGAAATGAGCCGAGCCACAGGGCGAGGCGGTTTCTGCTAAATGGGGATTGTTAGCACTGCATCAGGCGGTAACATTACCCACCTTGTTTTGCAGTGATTTGCTTGTCGAGTTGATTTTCTCTTTTGAACCGTTCGTAGATTTTACAATCGGCATTTTCTTGAATAAAAGCCCGGATGTCGGCTGCACGATAATAGGTCTTGTGGCTTATCGTAAAATAAGGAAGTTTGCCACTTGCCCGATACCGTTGCAAGGTTCGGAAAGAAACTTTTAGCAGGAAAGCCAAATCCTGATTGTCGAGTATCTTATCATTTTCGTCCAGTACATTGTCAGTATTGATAAGGGATTTTAGGTCTTGCCCGATTTCGGAGAGCTTTTTTGATAACCGTTCCATCCACTTGTCGAAGTTTTCGTTGTCTATATACATTTTGCTTCATTTTTTAGTTCAACATTATTATTTTCAATCGATTGATGAAGCAAAATTCGGCAAACGAGCGCAAACAAGTTAGGGGAGTAGATATACTACACCCCTAATAATTCTTGATAAGTCGCTGATTTATAGATAGCCTTTCTTCTTACTTTCTTCGGTAATAGCTTTACGAAGTATGTCCAAAAACTCGGTGCGCTTATTAGCTTTACGGCAAATTACATTATCGTGCTTTTTGTGGATGTCACCCAATTTGATATTGAAAAGATATTCAAAAGCTCGTCCGATTTCGGTTAGTGGTGATTCTGTCCCGTTGTGGGTAATCACTCGTTTAGATAGGAAAATTCCGCTAACCAGTTCCATGATTTCTACAAGGTAGGTTTCCTCGGTGAGATAAAGCGGTGAGGGTGGGAAACTGTTTTTTCGATTTTGAAACTGAATCGGGTATTTAATACGCATATTGAGTATGCGAATTTCTGTATTTATAACTTCTATCGCTTCATCAATAAGCAATAACAAGGCATTTTTCCCCCTGCTCAAACTGTACCCGATGTGATTTGAGCCTATTAAGTCCAAAAGAAAAATAGCGTAACAATACAGCGTAGTCCTGTTCATCTATGGCAACATTTGCCAAATGACTGGCAAGTTCTCGTAATGCAGCCGTTAAATCATGTACGGCAAATTCTTTTTGTGAGTATTCCGATAATAGACGGAAAAATCTCAAATCTGATAAGTCTTTCATAATTGATACATTTATAAATTCATAATATGGTATTTTTGGAATATGCCTATATTTGCCATATAAATCTCTAAGACTTATTTTTGTGCGTAAAGGTAGAGACTGAAAACAACAAAAGCCTTGAAAAAATTCAAGACTTTCACTGACAGCTCTAATAGAATGAATTTTATACTTTATTCATCGGGGTATATTTTAATCCATCTGTTTCCTGTTCTTCAGAAGATTTTGAAAAGCCTAAACTTTCATAGAACTTCACAGCGTATGACGATGAATTGACAGTTATCTGCATTTGAGGTTGATTGGCATAGACAGAATCAAATAATTGTCTACCAATACCTCTGCGATGAAACTTTGGGTATATGAAGAATAATGAGATATGAGAACCTCCGTTCTTAGTTCCAATAATGCCAATAAGAGTTTCATTGTCAAATGCCCCGAATATGCAAAGCTCATTCATTAGCTCATCATTATGAATAAAACTCTTGAATGTTTGTAGCCCATTTATATCAAAATCAGCACTTCCACACTCAATAAATACTTCGAGTGCCAAAGCGATTGCCTTTTCGTATTCGGAATTATTTAGTTGTCGAATATTCATGATTTATTTTATTATTAAAAACTTGTAAGAACTTCATTTTGCCTATTGTTTTAATAAGTTTTTGATTTTCAATACAATTTTGTCCATATTTCAACCAACGGTTTACGAAACCTTTGAATTGGGTGCAGGGGAATAGATGGCATTGATAGTAAGCAATGCGTTATACCTTTTCCAATACAACACAAGTGAAACGTTTTACATTTATCGCAGCGAGTTTTGTTTATCTCCGCTCCCAGACATGGCTTTTTATCTCTCGTATATGTAGGGCAGTCATCACAAAATACGCCACAAGCAGGAATACGACCGTTATAAGATTTCATTTGCTGAGTTTCTTTGCCATCCAAAAATTGGTGAGAGAAAGCAGATTTGCTTTCCGTTTTTGTTCTTCCTCTACTATATAACCTCTTTTTTCAAAGAATGGGCGGGCTGTTAAACTTACTTCTGATGTAATACGTATAAGTCCTGTTGCAGTTGCATACCGTTCTATTTCATTTAGAAGTATCGTAGCAATACCTTTACCTTGAAAATCTTTATGAACAAACATAGAATGCAAATAGCCTTGTAGAGTAATGGATGCAAAGCCGACAATCTGTGACTGTTGATTAGTGGCTACAATAAAATAATGTGTTTTAATCATTCCTTTTATATGGGAAAGGTCGTTTCCACACGATGCCCAATCTTCCACTTCTGCTTTTGAATAATCACGCTTGTTTATATTGAGGACTGTATCTTGAAATAAGTCTTTGATTTCAAGGGAATCAGACGGTTGGGCAATTCTAATTGTAAAATCTGTATTCATATTTTTAAGTGCTAAAACGTATATTTGCTTCTCTGAATCATTATTAAATATTTCTCCTGTGAAATCTCCAAATTTGTGGATAACATTAAATCCTGCTTGTTTCAGATATGAATCCAACTCTTGCGGGAAAAACAATCGCATATCAAGATTTTGGATTGAATGGAACTCGCCGTTTATAGAGTAATGCCACTCAATACGGTTTATTTGGGTTGCACTCTCATAACGCATTGTCTGTTTTATCAAGACCTTCCGATTATCGTCCGTTTTATATTCAGCAATTATAGTTTGCCCCTTTTCGTTCTCGACAATATACTGAATGCTGGGATTAAAGCAATCAAATAGAAACAAGCCTCCGTCTTTAAGATGTTTTTTTACACTCTCTAACACCTTGAACAAATCTTCGTTTCTGTATAAATGGTGAATGGAGTTAAACGGAATAAAGATAAAGTCGAATTGCTCTTGCAAGTCGAGTGTTCTAATATCTGCCTCAATAAAATTAATTTCCAACCCTGCTTTGATAGCTTTCGCCTGTGCTTGTTCGAGCATTGACGGGGTGTAATCTACACCATAAATATTATATCCCTCCTGTGCAATTGGAATAGTAAGCCTACCCGTACCACAGCAGAGTTCAAGTATTCGAGCATCTTTATTAGTCGGCAACTGCTTTTTATAGAATTGCAAATCAGAGAGAGAGGTATTTAACCCATCATATATATTTGCGTCATAAATCAGTTCGCCAACTTTGTAATCTGTAGTCATTACCATTACCTCTTATTTGTATATTTATCATTATTAACCCATTCTGTTTTAAGTTTCGCATAAATTATATCATCCACCCATTCTTCATGCAGGTAGTAACTTTTTTTAAAATGGGCTTCTTTTCTAAATCCAAGCCGTTCTATTAAACGGATAGAAGCTGAATTTCTCGGATCGATTGAGGCTATAACCCGATGTTTATTCAGAGTTCCAAACAGGAAATCTACCATTCCATTTAATGCTTCTGTGGCATATCCTTGCCTTTTATAATCTTTATGCAGTGTACATCCTATTTCAGCCTGCATATTTTCGTGATTGGTAAAGATAATCCCCATATCACCAATCAACTTTTTTTCATCAGTATAAATAATGGCAAACTGAAAACATATATTTGCAACATCCATTGTCTGTGGCATATTGCTAATATAATCACGGACTTCTTCGACAGAATCAGGAAACCATCCCTGATACTTATTTTCTTCTAAGTCAGAACGGTAATAAAAAATGCTTTCTGCATCTTCCGATTCAGCGAGCCGTATGGTTAATCTTTGGGTTTTAATGGGGTATTTCATATATATTTTAACTATCTCCATTATGAAAAAGGCAAAGTTCTATAATTTGAAGCGGAAAATCCTTGAATTATTTCAAGAGTTTCATTTTTGCAGTAATTTTCTTCGGATATGGCTTACTGTTTCGGGGGTAACATTAAGAAAGGATGCAATATTCTTCAGAGGAACTATTGATTTTAAGTCTGGACAACGTTTCATCAACTTTACATAGCGTTGTTCAGGCGTATCACAGTAAAAATCCAATAAGCGTTTATATATCATCTCAAATAATGCCTCTGCTGCTAATCTTCCGATACGTTGAGTATCTATATCATTCTCATAATATTCGAGCAAGTCCTTATAGGATAGCACATAAATTGTACAATCAGTTAGTGCTATTATATTAACCAACGACTGCCCTCGTTTTACAAGAGAAGAGTAATCACAGATAAATTCATTTTCAAAAGAATATCCAACAATGTGTTCACAACCATCATCTCCAATACACGTATAATGAAATACACCACTTTTAACCCATGCTACATATCGGGACGTTTCATGTTGTCGTACAAAATATTCCCGTTTTTTTAATATGTGTTGCTCTCCATTCTCTTTTATTAGATCTATTATCGGATTATAATCAAGTTGCTCTATATATAAATTGAAATTAGCCATATAACTATCTTGTTTTCAACAAAGATACGCATAAATGGAGTAATATTTATTAAAAATGATTATCTTTGTGGTAGAGTTATTTGAAACAATGGAAAAATACAGCAAACTAAAGAAGTTCGCTCGTTTCTATATCGTTACCCATTGTTATACTCTTCTTCTTCAAAAATCTATTATTCAATAGATTACAATCACATTTCTTGTTTCGCAGCAAACACCTGACGTTTTATGCTGCCTTATGGTGTGGAGAGAAGGAGTCCGGTGGGCAGACGTTTACAATCACGACCGTTGTAAAGTTCAATAACCGACTGGGCCGGTTGTACTTCTTCTTTATTCGTCCTTTTCATAAAGTCATCATCCGTTCTATGCTGAAAAGGGTAGCAAAACGATTGAAATAAAACAGCTTATGGATATAAATGATATCATAGACTCGATTTACAAGTTGCCGGATGCTTCAAAAGAGGCTTTACTGAGCGATGCTCCCGAAGTAGCCTATCCTAAAGGCTTCCATCTGTTCCGGGCAAACCATAAAAGCTCTAAGTTCTATCTGATGAAGAAAGGGATGCTGCATGCCTATACTCATCAGTCGGATAAGAAGGTTACCTTCTGGTTCGGGAAAGAAGGGGATGCAATCTTCCCTTTGCAAACTCTTTATGATAATCGGGCAGGATATGAGAATATTGAACTTTTGGAAGATAGTGTCCTGTATGAACTCAGTGTCGATAAACTGCACAATCTCTATCTGGAAGATATACATATAGCCAACTGGGGACGGAAGTTTGCCGAGAGAGAATACATCAAATCGGAAAAGCTGTTTATATCAAGGCAATTCAAAACTTCATTGGAGAGGTATCAGGAACTGATATCCGAATATTCCGATATACTTCAACGTGTGCCATTGGGTATTATAGCTTCCTATTTAGGCATCTCACAGGTCAATCTAAGCAGAATTCGTGCGAAGATAAGATGATTTTTTAAACTTTGTAAAATCCCTTTTTTACAAATGTAAAATGAAGGGCGCCGGAAATTCATGACCTTTGCAATCAAAAAAAGGAAGTGTTATGAATTGGATTCTTTTGATTTTGGCAGGATGCCTTGAATTGGTCTTTACTTTCTGTTTGGGAAAAATAAACAGAGTAGTAGGAGCAGAGAAATATATGTGGTCATTAGGGCTGCTGATATCCCTGTGTGTCAGTATGCTCCTTCTGATAAGGGTTACCAAAGCATTGCCCGTTGGTACGGCTTATGCTATATGGACCGGTATCGGTGCCGCCGGTACGGTGCTGATCGGTATCTTTTTCTTTAAAGAGCCGGCAAGCTGGGGCAGACTTTTCTTCATCTTCACATTGATTTGCTCCATTGTCGGTCTGAAATTGGTATCACATTGATACCTTATGGTATCATAAAAAAATAATTATCGATTATAATTTGGTAGTTATGAAAACAAAGCCCATATTTGCACCCCAAAAATAGAGACAGGCATAGAAAATCCTCATCGGAGGGTGCTATAATAGATAATTATAGTGCTGGATAAGATGAATGGTGTGAATCATTCAGCTTGTCCGGCACTTTTTTATTTTGTAACAAGTAAGATAAGAGGAGTAAGTATTGAAAAACTATGAAAGAGTTAAATTTGACACAAGGGAGTGTTCCGAAAGTATTACTGCAATTTGCGGTTCCTTTTCTGATTGCCAATGTGCTTCAGGCACTTTATGGTGGGGCCGACCTTTTTGTGGTAGGACAATACGATGATTCTGCAAGTGTGGCGGCTGTGGCCATCGGCAGTCAGGTGATGCAGACAATCACTGGGATTATTCTTGGCATTACGACAGGAACAACCGTTCTGATTGCCATAGCTACCGGAGCAAAGGATGACAAGAAAGTAGCTTTCACCATCGGTTCGTCTGTATGGTTGTTTTCAATAATCGGGGTGCTGCTTACTTTGGTCATGGTGGTTTTTCATGGTCGGATAGCAGAGTTAATGCATACGCCGATAGAGGCGATGGCGGATACGAAAAGTTACATCCTTGTATGTTCGGCCGGGATATTGTTTATAGTAGGATATAACGTCGTATGCGGTATTTTGCGCGGGTTGGGAGACTCCAAGACGCCGCTTTATTTTGTAGCGCTGGCGTGTGTGATTAATATTGTGCTCGATTTTATATTGGTAGGATATTTCCATTTGGGAGCCACAGGAGCGGCAGTTGCCACCATAACGGCGCAGGGAGTCAGCTTCATGATCTCTCTTTGGTTCTTATATCGGCACGGATTTCATTTTGAGTTTACCCGGAAAGATATCCGGCTGAACCGGAACCTGGCCAAGAAAGTCATGACATTGGGAGCGCCTATTGCGTTGCAGGATGCGCTGATCAATATCTCGTTTCTGATCATCACCGTTATAGTCAATCAGATGGGAGTGATCGCATCGGCTTCTTTGGGTGTCGTAGAGAAAATTATAGTGTTTGCCATGCTGCCTCCGATGGCAATCTCATCGGCAGTAGCGACGATGACGGCACAGAACTACGGAGCCGGACTTATACAACGGATGAACCGCTGTCTGGCTTCGGGGATAGGAATTGCACTTGTTTTCGGTGTATCGGTTTGTGTGTATTCACAACTCCTGCCGGAAACGCTTACCGCGTTCTTTACCAAAGATGCGGCGGTGGTATCAATGGCGGCGGAGTATCTGCGGGGATATAGTATCGACTGTATCGTTGTAAGTTTTGTGTTCTGTATAAACTCTTATTTCAGCGGACAGGGAAATTCATTGTTCCCGATGATTCACAGTCTGATAGCGACTTTCCTGTTCCGGATTCCGTTGTCGTACTGGTTTAGTCAGATAGACAGTTCTTCCCTGTTTATCATGGGTTTTGCACCGCCTGTTTCAACAGTGGTTTCATTGTTAATCTGTATTTGGTATTTAAGATATACCCGGAAGAAAGTTTATTTGAAAGGCACCATGATGCCTGCTATGTCGAATTAGGTGTTTTTAAGTGGATATATTAACTAAAATCAATTTGTATGGAAGCTTATTTGAAGAAACTCTGTTTTGAGTATCAGGTTGAAGAAAAGGAAGTGAAAGAGCTGTTGGCTCGTATGGAAAGAGTGTATCTGGATAAAGGAGAAACGATTGCTTCTGCTACAATGCCCGAGCAGAGCTTGTACATTATCGTTTCCGGTATCCTGCATACATTTACTACCCGGCAGGGAGAAGAAAAAACCGTCAGATTCCTGTCCGAAGGTGATGCTATATTGTGCTATAATACAAGTAAGCATTCTGTCAAAACACTGACAAGGTGTGTGGCCTATTACATCAGCGAAGATGAGATCGAGGAATTGTGTGCAACGTCCATCACGTTTTCCAATCTGGTTCGTCAGATGATGGAATATCAGTTTTACCTTAAAGAGGAAATGAGTGTGAATGCACGTAAACTGACGATCAGGGAAAGATACCTTTCTTTATTATCAGAAATTCCCGATATTCTGTACAGAGTCCCTTTGAAGTACATTACTTATTATTTAGGGGCTGATGTGACAAGTCTGGGATATCTGGCCGGAAGCTGTAAATAAGAAATGTCTCATTCTCTATATTTGAAGATATTCCTTGTTGAATAGTCTATTGTTATCCCGGTGCTTCTCAAAACCGGAAAGTCTTTGGATTATTTGATAAGGAATATTATTTTTGTAATCGAAATGAAAAACTTGATTCCCCGATATACTTTCTACAAGAATAAGTATGGAAGTGAACTTTTGATAGATGTCGTCGAACTGAAATACGTAAAGAAGTTCCTCGCTCAGAGTTCAGTCCACACGTTGACTTACTATGATATCACGTTTGTCACGGAAGGGGAGGGCAGGTTTTCGATAGATAATCAGACTAACGAGGCGACTTCCCGTGATGTGTTTTTCTCTAAACCGGGAGAGATTCGGAACTGGGATACCCGCCACATAGTCAATGGTTATGCTTTGATCTTTGAAGATGAGTTTTTATCTTCCCTTTTTAAGGATTCTCTCTTTGTGCAGCATCTTTCATTCTTCCAGTCGGGAAAGCCATCATCCAAATTACGGTTGCCGGATGAACTTTATATGCGTATCCTTCAGATATTGCGCAATATTAAAACAGAGATTGATACATACAAACAGAATGATGTGTATGTATTAAGGGCATTACTTTATGAAGTCCTGATGTTGTTGGACCGGGAATATAAGAAAGTGAATATGGAAGAAGAGACTACATCCAAAGAGGTCGGCAATATCCATATCAACAAATTTATGAAGTTGGTTGAGAGCCATTTGACAGAGCAGCATTCTGTTCAATATTACGCGGATAAACTTTGTATTACCCCGAATTATCTGAATGAGATTGTAACCTCAACAAAAGGGATTAGTGCGAAGCAATATATCCGGAATAAAGTAATGGATGAGGCGAAGAGACTGCTTACTTATACAGATTTCCCTATATCGGATATTGCGTTTGAACTTCATTTCTCAACCGTCTCTTATTTTATCCGTAGCTTCCGGCAACATACTGGAGAAACGCCATTGCTCTATCGAAAAACGCATAAACCGTAAAAAGTGATATTTCTCCCTTTCTTTTTGTTGCACTGATTGTCTTCTATATCCCTACTTTCGCGTCAGATAATAACCAATTAAAATAACTGAACGATGAGAGATGCGGAAAAAACAGTAGGGAACATGATTGATAAGCTGAAAACGGCCTTTATCGGTTCCATAGACAGTGAAGGATTTCCTAATATGAAAGCTATGTTGCAACCCCGAAAGAGGGAAGGGATAAAGACAATTTATCTGACTACAAATACTTCGTCAATGCGTGTGGCCCAATATCGTGAGAACAATCATGCCTGTATTTACTTTTGTGATACGCGGTTCTTTAGAGGGGTGATGCTGCGCGGTACTATGGAAGTGCTGACCGATCCTGCCAGTAAAGAGATGATATGGCAGGAAGGGGATACGATGTACTATCCCGAAGGAGTGACAGACCCCGATTATTGTGTTTTAAAATTTACAGCGATTTCCGGAAGGTTTTACAGTAACTTTAAGTCGGAAAGTTTCACTGTTGAATAGAATCAGTAATAATGGTTGAACAACCCGTAATTTATCTACTGTCAGATGTATGTTTCTTCCTTAATTTTGTACTGCAATAAGATCAATTCGACTATCGATCTTGTTATTGATAGGTATATAGATATTGAATATAATAATTAAAAGTATATTTATGGAAACAATAAGATTGAACAACGGTGTTGAAATGCCGATTTTAGGCTATGGTGTATATCAGGTGACTCCTGAAGAGTGTGAGCGCTGTGTGCTGGATGCTATTAGTGTCGGTTATCGTTCTATTGATACAGCACAGGCATATTATAATGAAGATGGAGTGGGGAATGCAGTCAGGAAATGCGGGGTACCACGTGAAGAACTGTTTATCACCACGAAAGTATGGATTTCGAACGGTGGATACGAAAAAGCAAAAGTTTCTATTGATGAATCCTTGCGTAAGCTCCAAAGTGATTATGTTGATTTGCTGCTTATTCATCAGCCTTTCAATGATTACTATGGTACATACCGTGCCATGGAAGAGGCTTACAAGGACGGAAAAGCTCGTGCCATTGGCGTCAGCAATTTCTATCCGGATCGTTTTATCGACCTGGCGGAATTTTGTGAGATTAAACCGGCGGTGAATCAAGTTGAAACACACGTCTTCAACCAGCAAGTGAAACCGCAGGAGATTATGAAGAAATACGGTACGAAGGTCATGTCATGGGGACCATTTGCGGAAGGACGCAATAATTTTTTCTCTAATGAAGTATTGAAAGCAATTGGAGAACGGTATGGAAAATCGGTTGCACAGGTAGCTCTGCGCTTTCTTATTCAGCGTGATATCATCGTTATCCCGAAATCGACTCGCAAGGAACGCATGATAGAAAACTTCGATGTATTTGACTTCACCTTGTCTGCAAAGGATATGGAAGAGATTGCCGGACTCGATAAAAAAGAAAGTCTGTTCTTCTCCCATTATGACCCTGAAATGGTTAACTTTCTGATTAATTTATAATAGAGGGAATATGTAGGCGGAAGATGTTTAGAAAAGAATCGTCAGGAAAGATTAATCTCTTCTGACGATTCGGAATATTGGAACGTAGCGAAAAATGGAACTTTATTATCCCAATGTTCTCCGTATGTTTTGTCTATTTGGGTATGAGGCTATTTTTATATCTAATGTTAGTTATCCGGTAATTGTTAAACTTAACCTTGCTTTTATTACTCCGGACAGAATCCGTTTTTATAAAACAGATAACTTTTTTCTATTGCTTCGGCTGTATCAGCTTCTAATGCATATAGTATTTCCCTGCAAAATTCCAGTTGTCCGGTTCCGTTAGCGGTTATGATCTTTCCATCTCTTACAGCTTGCTGATCAACGTAGTTCGAATCACCTGTATATCTCTCTCCGACATGTTGTTTCAGATAATCGATTGTATTACTCGTATGCTTTACGTTATTGAGAAATCCATGCATAGCAAGGAAAACGGAAGCATTGCATATTCCGCCAACTACTTTCTTATCTTTGATAGCTTTTTCTACCAGCGGGACTATTAATTCAGCTTCTGGTGAAAACCAGCTCATGCCGCCAATTAATATCAGACCTGCATAATCTTCCGGCATATCTTTCAAATCATAATCAGGCAATACTCTGAATCCCCCTATTGAAGAGACAGGCTCTTTGGTTATAGACAAGGTTTTCACTTTATAAGGAACAGGACTTCCGGGCATAACACCCTGATTCAGGCAGGCAGCTATAAATGCGCCTTCCCAGTCGGCGAACTCATTTAATAATACAAAAATTACTTCTTTCATATATCATTCTATTTTCTTTATGTATGCAAAGGTGCTATTTAAAATTGAATAACCCAGATGATGCAGTGAATTATTATCTTTTTTATATATGACTTTATAGGTCTGATGTCCGATGGCGGGTAACAGAATGTTTAAGATATCCGTCAGTCTTAGTCGTAGACTGTAGCTGTTAGCGATCTTGGTTTCGTGTAATGCATAAAAAAAGTCTTTGATTATCAATGTAATCAAAGACTTTTTTACTTTCTTAAGAAGCGGTGCGTACGGGAATCAACGCAAAACTTCTTATATCTATTTGATATTCACTAAATTAACTCAATAAGACTCGGTGTGAATGTACACTTTAAGCACACAACAACGAGAGCAACCTCAGTTTATCTGATGACAAAGATAGAACATATTTCAAAATCGACAAAAACTTTATAAATATATTCTAATGAGGTGGTTATAAAATTATTAATCAAAATTCAACTTAACATGATTAATAAGAGTGATACACTGAACATTACAAAGTACAAGATGAGCATTTATAGTGAAAATGCCGCATTTATACAATTTCTTTCAGAGAAAAGTACATCGCTATAGTTTCTTTTCTACTGGGATCTTTCAGAAAATTATTGTATAATTGTTCTTCAGATGCTCCAAGAAATTTAAATCCATTCTTTTGATAAAATGGTACGGCAGATGGATAAGCATCAACCGTAAGAAAACAACATCCGGTCTTGTTTTCTGTAACCATCCACCGTTTAATGAAGTCCATTGTTTTAGTTCCCCAATGCTCTGGTTGGTTACGATACTTGTTACTGACAGCAAAACGACCAATCTTAACAGCAGGATAGTCGCTACGGTGCTTATTGTGATGGAATTTTTTCTTTATTTTTCTCCAAAAGCTTTGAGGAAGAGTGTTAGCCGAAATTTTGTCATTTGAAAGACTGAAATAAAGAGCAATATCCTCTCCATTTTCAAGACAATAAGTAACAGCCAATAAATTTTCTTGCCATTTCAAGGCATCAGTAATCAAAAACTCATTTAAATCAGAATCACCGCAATCGAAAGATAGTAACGGCAATTTGTCATTGATGCGTGTAAATGGATTTAGAAGAGCCATGTTCCTTTGTATCTTTAAATTCGGCTACAAGCCCCATGAAATCATTCACACTGTTTTCTATGCGGGCACGTTCACGTGTACGTTCCTCAATAGATGGAAGTTGAGATATGTCGGCAAGAAAACGCTCTGCATCTTTGCCGTATAGAACTGGAGTATTTTTTATAGGTCTTGCCATTTTCAATGTTGTTAGTTTATTATTCTGTGCAAAAGTACAACATTTATCTTGAATACCAATAATGTTAAGATGAAAACCATCTTCTTTAGCATTATTTTCAGCATCAATACCATTATTTATCATAGCATTAAGTGCTTTAGCAAGTTCAGCAACACTTCCATCAATACCGTTAAGATGAAATAAATTACATAATCCATAAAAACAAATCCCGACCATAATGGCCGAGACTTGTACCTTGTCGGGGTTATTCCTGGCGGTCGCACTATATCTGCCACGGATTTTTATATGGATCATAATCGCGCTGGAAGGTTGCCATAGCTATTTCGCTAACCGGCTTTTTCTCATCATCCAGCTTGCGTTGAATCTGAGGGTTGATTTTACAGCGGTTTGCATCATGTAGCCACTGCATTGTTGCTTCGTAGTCCGTTATACGGGCCGTGCTAACATTATTGGGAGAAATAAGCTTGTGCAGTTCATACAACGCAATTTTTACCATGTGCTTTTTAATATTGGGGTTACGTGGGTCATGGTAACGGAAATTGTAGCCCTCTTTAAGCGTGTCAGCAGTAGGAAGCATGGTCGGAATCCAGACTTTGCCTCCGAACTCAACATATTCGGTCTCCTTGAACTCATAGGCGTATTCCGGGTCATACGAACCGATAAGCCCCCAGTTGTCGGATTCCATAGGGTTTACGGTAAGGTCAATATTTTCAATGTTGAGAAGAGCAAAGAACTGACCGTCCCATTCCGCAACCGACCAGAGTTCATATTCCACATTCGGCTCCCAGAGAGTGGTTTCAATCTGCTCCCATGCGTTAATGCCAGGTATGCGAATATCCTCGTAATCGAAACCGTTATGTTCCAGACACTCATATACGGTTCCTGAAAAATACACCAAGTCTCCGGGATGATAATTGAGAAGCTGGGAGTAAGCCATGATGTTTCCCTTATTCAATCGTTCTATCTCTTCACAGACTCTCCAGTATTCTGTGAGTGCCGGAGTCTTTATACCGTTGATTGAGCGCAAGGCTTCTACAATCTTACCGTCGTGGTAGAAGTGTACTCCGACCGGGTAAGTGATTCGCGGATTATACTCCCTTAGATTCTTCCCAACTTCAAGTGCTTTTTCCACCTCATAATTATCGGTAAGATACTCCACAATGGAGGCTTCTGCGGCTTCCTCTGCCTGATTCACACGGATTTGTTGACCACGGATAAGCTGGTCGAATAACTCATCCGAAATCTGGCTCATATAGTCTTCGTTATTGAGAAATCTCTGATACATAATCAATCATTTTAGTATTCAAACGAACCGTAGATTGGTGTGCCGCTAAAAGTGGTAATGCCTGAGCTTCCTGTTGCGTTGAACTTTCTCCAGGGTTCATTTAAGAATAGTACCAAGAGATAGTCCAAGGTGTCAGAAAAGTGCCCGTATTTCTCGTATTTTATGCCAAGCTTTGCATCCATCACTTTCGCTTTGGATTTAGAACCATCCATTTCCTTACGCTGGTTGATTAAGTCTTCTATCAGTTTACGACATTTGAGGTCAATTTTAATAGTCCAACCCTGATAGCCATCAAATATATTGTTTACGAACTCCAAGCGTGTGATTTGTGACGGTTGTTTACTTAGAAGTTTCTTGTGGGGGCGAAGTTGAGGGCTGTTTAGAATCGACAGAAGTATTGTGTAATTGTTCACACCGTCTTCCGTCATTGTAGTCCGAGATAGTCCGGCTGGATCTCCGGTTACTACCACACCGCCGGTATGCCCCATTGCCAATAGTTTGTTCTTTATTTTTTCGGCAAACTTAGGGGTGTTATTTTCCTTATCTTCCGGTCTTCCAAGAATCTCCTCCAAAATATACACTATTTTGTTCTCATAATCAATCTGCGCCATCAGACAACTCATGTATGGAGCCACGTTGAAGTCGAAGCTAAGAATCAGTGGCTTCAAAGGATCGTACTTGGAGTCTTTCAATCCGTCAACCAAATGCTTTGAACCATCAAACTTCCAATAACAAGCAGCATCATTTACATCTACATACAACCAGTTACCGAAAAGAAGTCTTTCTCTGACACTTGGATCTGAAATCTTGTATAAGGCTGAAACATACGCGTTAACAAATTCCTTGTCAGGATTATCATAAACGCTGAATGGAATATACATTTCATTCGGACGACATACAACAGGCTCTGCATTTTCATCGAGGACAAAACGGTCTCTAACCCAACCGAGGCATGGATTAGTAGACATCAGCATTTTGGGAACCTTAGTAGTATCTGCGATTTTCCAACGAATACGGGAGAAAAGCACGTCAACACCACGCTGATCAACCTCTCCGACCTCATCAACAAAAGCGCCGCTAAATTCTGATGAACCAAAACGGAGGTAGTCTGGATCTGAGGGGCTATATGCCATTTCTTTCATAATAATTTTGGAGCCGTTCCAAAATATCATCTCTCCAGAAAGGTTGTTGATTTTATAGTGAACTTGTTCTTCAAGCCCCCATGATTTTGCAACAGCTTGTATAGTATTCCATGTTGATTCACGGAGGCTTTTTAGTGTTTTGCGAGCAACAACCATACGCATATCAGGCCAACGAAGGCAAGAACTGATTAGCCAACAAGAACCCAAATAGCTCTTTCCACCACCAGCGGCTCCACCACAAAGAATCATTTGCGGTATATTGTTATTTCCACATTTGTCACATACAGATGAATAGACTGGATTACCATTTCTGTCAATTCCGGTCTTCACTTGTATTACACGACCTCCACATTCAGGACATTCTGGCTGAAGATTTTTCCATACTTCATACTGCCTTGGAGATGGCGCGAAGTCAATCTTCAGATTGTTTGGCGCTTTCAGTCCTGGTACCATTCTTTTGGAAAATAAAAGGGTTGACTAATTCATTATATTTCTTCTGGTCGATGTAGAAACGACGCTTATGGATTCCGTCATCCCAGATTGTCAAATAACCTGCTTCCACAAGTTCTATAATCAGATTACGGCATGTACCATAATTGCACTGACCATATTTCTCTGCTATTTTGTAGTAGGTATCGTTAGTCCATACTTGATATTGGCTCCTGAACCATATAAGGAAACCAATAGCTTTTCCACGAGTTTTGTTATCGATTACTTTCTTCATAAAATATTGTCTTTATGAAGAATAGTCCTGCTAAATCTTTAAGAGGTTAAAATTTTTAGACACACATAAAAAATGAAGCACACCCAATTTCTCATCGGATGCGCTTCGGAAGTGCTGGATATAAAAGGAATCAAGAAAAATTATGCCTTTGCCTGTGCAGCATCGTATATCTTTTCTACTGTGTCCCAAAGATAATCCGGAGCTGGAGTGTCTGAGAGTTTTTCGCAAGCATTTTTCAGATATTCCAACTCTTGTGCAGTGAAATCCACAACCAAAGGGTTTTCGCGGTCTGCGTTAATGTCCCAAGTAGTGCGTTTGTTTTCCGCATCTTCCTTGATGTTGTATTTTTCAACATCACCCTTAGTAATGCCTACCTTCTTGATGATAGAACGTTTCAGGTTGTAATCCATGAATGAGTTCTCCGATGGGAGAATTGACGGGATTGAGATTCTGTCGATAATGTGCAATTCCATATTCATATAATTATTAAAGTGATTTGATATACTTTTCAATAGCTGCTACATGAAGGTCAACAAAATCTTGCTTACCCTTTTCAGATAGAAGATAATCACACTCTTCTTTGCAGTCCATAAAACCGTTTTCAGTCAATACAGCCGGACAAGAGGTGTTTTTGAGAATACCTATATCACTCTTTGTCCAACTCCATGTCCAATATTTGCACGAAGGGATTGAACGGTTTCCCGTCATCTTACGTGCTATGCTTTCATCAGTAAATATTTCAGCAAGCTTCTTTGAGTTTGATGAAGCGTTCTTGGAAACGAAAACGCTGAAACCCTTTGCAGTGCCCCACGAGCCATTTCCTGAAGCGTTATTATGGATTGACACCAATATTACATTTTTTGGTCCTACTTGTTTGCAAATGGCATTTACACGATTACACCGTGTAGAAATGGAAATATCTTCTACTTCCGGTACAACACGCTGTACATCGTAGCCATTGGATTTGAGATTGGCTTCCAAGCGTTGTGCTATATTACGAGCCCACTCATATTCCTTCAGTCTTCCATCAGGAGACTTCTTGCCTGGAGTGTTTATGCCATGCCCTGCGTCGATTAGAATTTTCATATACTTGAAATTTGTTTATTTAAGAATAGCCTTTCAGTATCGCAATTGGGTGATATTTACCATGACAAAATATGATATGATATACCGATTCCGATATAAGGTTCTATTTTACTTGGGGCAATTCCTATACCGGCTTGTAATCCCAGCCCCCAACGTTTTTGTTTATACCTAATCTTTGTATTGGTTATGGTATTTGTTATAGTGGTTGTTGGTTGAAATATTCTGATGCTGTCTAAAGTCGGCATATACCCACTTACCCATGCTTTATAAGTGGAGTCTTTATAAACTTTTTGAGTGATCGGCAAAATGACAGTGGTGCTGTCAGAAAAAAGCGTATCAGTATGGTGTGCTCTAATTGTGTCATATATTGGTACCTTTACTGTTTTATATCGAATAACAACACTGTCTTTCGGTATTGGCATGTCAATAAAAATCGGTATTGTATCATACACCGTTTCATTTGTCTTTTCAGAACTATTTTCTACATTATTTCTCTGACAGCTATGATAAAAGAAAACGATACCCAATATCACCGTAATAGTAGCTAAACAACCACTTATAAATGAGTTGATTTTCATATACCAATTGAATTATAAGGAATATACCATTCTTGCTCTCCAAGATATTTTGTTTGAAGCTCCACCCAGCATCCTTTAATACCATTAGAATCTCCTTTCACTTCAATTATTGTCGCGGTTAATCCTACGAGCTTTTCCAACTTTGTTTCCGACAAAGCGAAAGATGGAAGAATAATGATTTTATCTCCGGATTTCATATTGTCTCTAATTTACATTTTAAACTCTGGTAGCAGATATTGAATTGTCATTGCTGCCTCATGAAGAACCTGTCTTGCTTTTTCTTCTTCAACATCAATTGGATGTAAAAATTCACAGCATATACTTCCGACCCAATCATAACGATTATCATTAAGTCTTTTGATAATGACGGATTGACATCCATGACTTGAAATGATAGCTTTTGCATATTTGTCCTCTACCTGTTCATCGATGTCAGTTATAAACATAAATAAGTTCCTTACAAGCTCTCCGCTGAATTTTGCGATTTCTGAAATATGCAGGTTTTGTAAATGAGGTTTCATTGGTTCAATTCCCTTACGCTTTACCTCATAATAAATGGATATAAGGCTTTCGTTTCCAAGAGGATGCGGTTGAATGATGTAAACGCGATCTGCATTCAATTCATGAAGAATACTCCACAACCCTTCATAGACGAGAGCAGAATTATCAGCTCGACGAATACTTTTGGCTTCCTCATCTTTTTTGAACTGTTCAATTTTTAAATCTGTGAGCTTATTTTTGCTATATTGGTTGTAAGAAAACCAAGCCGCAATGATTGTGCCTATTGCACTGATGATTGCTGGTAAATATTCTATCATACTATTCTTTTTTATCAGATTGTTCCGGCATGATGACATTGAACGTGATGCCGCCATCACCAGCACCATCAATATTTATTTTACTAACGTGAGCTTCCTTAACAGGGTATAAATCCATAAGTGCCTTAGAAGCGTTTACCGCAACACTTCGTAAAGCTGCTGGAGACTGTAATACGCCTTTACGATCTCTATATTCCGCATTGGAACACTCCTGTATGATGCTAATAAGGTTCTCTCGGAGAAAAGTTTTCATATATTTAGCCTCCTCATACGGAAGCTCGTCGAGAGATTTTAAATATTCTTGAATCTCAGGACGAGCTAACATACGAGTAGCATGGCCTTTTGCCCTATTTGTTTTGTCATTAAATACCTCCTGATAACATCTTGCAGCGTTGCCACCATAAGGCGCCTCTCCGTTTGCATAGAGATCGCAGAAAAGTATTTCTTGGTCAGTGAGTTTATTATTATTTTCCATATAACGCTAATTCGTTAATGCCGAGCTATAAACATAGCCCATGCTCATTAACGAATAGTCGTTTTTTACTCTGATGGTTCATTCTTGCTAAGCAATTTATCCATGATTATGTCACGGAATAGCTGGGCGATACCACCACAAGCAGCTTCGACGTCTTCCACCGACTTCAAATATTGCATATTAAAGTTAATTTGGAGGTCATAGCCGGATATGTGAACCAGCACTTGTTTGGTGTCCGCGTTGATGACTTCACGAATGATACGGTCTGAAATAGACTTAAACTGTACTATGGGTTCATCTACATGAGAATAAGTCCCTTCTTGTTGCTGTTCTGACATGATTGATTATATTTTGAAATGTTTACGGGATTTTTCTGCTTTTGAAATTGCCAGGCTTTCACCTTCATATTCACCACCAATGCTTCTCATACGCTGAGTGAGAACTGCGGCAACATTGGTGGTTGCAGATACGTCGGCATCCGCATCGTGAGCATCGTCAAGTTCAATACCCAGATTTTCGCACATGATTTCTAACTTGTACGAATTGACGTTAGGCAAATGACACAACGCAAGCTGTCCGAGCACTATCGTGTCCACATAGAGCGGATGCCAGTTTCCATAAAAATCTTCATCACCACGAAGCACTTTTTTCAGTTCATTCATCAATCCGGCATACTCGAACATTTGACAGAGAAATCCTTCGTCAAAAGCAATATGCTGACCAATCAGGAACGGCTTCATGTTTTTGGAACATTTAGGTGTATTGTCTATCATAAACTGAAAAACTTCCTGCGCTACGATTTCAATAGGTTTGCCGTAAGACTCCAGCATATCCATAGTAATCGCGGAGTATTCCAGAGCCTTGGTTTCATAATCCATCGATACGGCATCGTCACTCTCATATTTAGATTTCAATGTTTTCCGTTTTTTTGTAGCTCCGGCCACTTCCTTTCGATTATAAGGAGCGATATAGCTCTGATACGAACCAATCTTTTCAAACGTGTCAAGTCTGGTGGCGTGTACTGCAATCTGCGTACAAGCTGAAGTTTGGCATTTCAGACCGCCAGTTTCAAAGTCTAAAGTAAATGCCACTAATACCGGGGTTTCTTCTTTTGGTGCTGCCATATTCTTATTGTTTTTGAATTATACATTGTGCTGTTAAATAAAGGGAGGCTCTAAACTCTTCCATTGAGCCATTGTTGTTGATTACGTAATCATATACCTCGTCTGGGATGTGTATGCGCTCATTGTCTCGTTCCTTCCGTTTTTCATCAATTCCTTCAAGATTGTTACGCTTGATTTTGATTGTAATTAATCTAAATGGGAAAGGCGAAGATTGTTTGCTTTGTAAATCTACAAGTCCTTTCTCATCAATCACATAAATACTTGGGAAAAGCGTTTGGAACTGGTTCCATTCTGTCCAGTATTCATAGCCTCCAAATTGGGTATATGCACATATCCTGCTTTTAGGCGGTATTTGATTTGGCTTTACAAACCAATGGTCTTTACCATTTATTTCGCCTTTACGCATAGGGCGTGTAGTGTATGACGCAATGGCAATCCAACCAAAATGTTTCTGAAGCATCATAGAAGCGGTAGTTTTACCACTCCCAGATGCACCTACAATGCAAATAATTAACGGTTTCATATTATTTCAATAAAGTTATTGCGTGTCAACTGAAGATTATTATGTCCTACATACTCACTGTATTTGACCGTAGCCATACAGATTATCAATTTGTTTTTAGCATCAACAAGCAAAGCGCGAGCATTCCGGTACTCTTCAGGCCATATTACCAGCTCTGCCATATCATTGTTCTGCTGAAGTGTGACCTTGCAGAACACTTCTTGTTCACCTGTTTTTTTGCTTGTGAATTTCTTTTCTTCTATTTCTACTATAGTGGCGGCAATAGCGGCTTTGCGTCCATCCTTGTCGTCGCTCAATGTATCTTTAAGAGTCGTATAGGCTGCACGTCCGCGAATCTGTTCTTTGATTTCACTGTTGTCATAAATTCGCTTGTAGTCAATCGCTCCAAGACCAGATACTTTGATTTGTTGCTGAGACCAGAAATAATGCTTCCTTATCAAGTCTTCCGGAAAATCCTTAGACTTAATTTCAAAGCCAAGAGTCTCAGCTGCTTTTTCTACAATTGCATATCTTTCCACTACCGACAAAGCATTTTCAACATGGTCAAAACAACCGGCAAGAATTAGATTGAGAACATGGCGTGCATTAACTGGGCAACGCTTAATTTCGTCCTCATCATCCGGGTCATCCCAATACTGGTACTTCTTCAACTTGTATTTGAAGATGCGCTCAATAAAGTTGATAATACTGGTGAACTGCCCATTCTTGTCGCGCTCATTGATAATCCAGTCAACAGCTTTTGTGCCTATCATCTTGATACGAGAGAGCGACCAGAATATCTGATTGTTCTCATAATCGGTATAGAAATTCATTGCGCTCTTATTAATGTCAGGTGACACTACTTTAGCATTGCTACAAGCCTCCATTTCAGACATTATAGGAATAAGTTCCTTATCGTCAGCCCATTCCAAAGCAACAGTGTAGAAAGCTGTTGGGTACTGAGCTTTGAGATAGGCCCCTATGTAAGATGTAACAGCATAGGCTGTCGCATGTGATTTGTTAAATAGGTAGGAGCCGCAAGCTTCAATTTGCTGCCAAATAGATATAGCATCTTCGATAGGACATCCGTTTTTCTTTGCTCCTTTAAAGAATTTTTCACGCATAGCCTGAATCTTATCGGTCTTCTTTTTTGAAATGAATTTAACCAGTTTCACACCTTCTCCCAATGAAAAGCCACCGACTTCGCGAGCTATCTGAGCGACTTGTTCCTGGTAGGTAATCAATCCAAAAGTATCATTCAAAGCATTGTATGTACCCCATAGGTAGGTTGGGGCCACTAAACCTTTCTTACGATCTACATAAGCTTCAGTTGAGCCGTTTTCCAGTGTTGCTGGACGATACAGCGCATTGGCAGCAATTAAGTCGTGAATACATGTCGGCTGCATTTCAATCAGAAACTTTGTCATGCCACGTGATGAGAGCTGGAACACGTTCTGTGTAAATCCTTGGCGTAGTAATTCGTATGATCGCTCATCAGATAAATCACTTTCTACAACTCCTTCCATTGTCAGACCGGCCCCATAATGTTCGTTTACCAAATCGAAAGTTTGATGTAATTTTGAGAGTTCCTTTGTTGCCAGACAATCGTTTTTTAGAAGTCCGAGTTCATCCAAATCATAACCGCTGTTTTCACTCACAAGAATATCATCAACCTTTTTGATCGGAACAAAGTCAAAGCATTCAACGTCCTCTCCGTCCATTTCGTCAGGTGTCACAAGAAGTGCAGACGCGTGAACTGAGCTTGAACGAGGCTGAAACATTAGAGTACGGATGTCCTCGAATAATTGTGGATAGTCATGAACAAACTTTGCAATCTTGCGATTTGTAGCAGCCAATTTAAATATTTCTGTATAGTCCGCTGAATCATCTTCAATAATTGCCGTTAAATAATTCACCAATGACGGACTGATGCGCATAGTTCTGGCTACATCTTTGATGACCGCTTTTGCTTTTAAAGTTGTAAATGTTCCAGCTGAGAACACACGTTGTTTTCCATTGTGGTTGTAACGGCGCTCAATATATTCTTTTACATCTTGTCGGCGATTGCTTTCAAAATCGTTGTCCACATCAGGGAGTGAACCATGCTCCAATTTAACATAACCAGAGTCCACGAAGCAATCCAGCACTTTAACTGGACGCTTCGTATTGTGTTCTTGTATTTTAGTTATTCTCATAGCACATGCTTCTACAAATAGAACGGTAAACATCAAGATTAAACTTATTTCCATTATTTTGGCAGATGGCATTAAATGTCATCAGCTCCTTGTCCTTTATGATAGCTTTACTGTTTATGAAAAAATCAGTTACAATGCCATTCATTGAAGTGCATCGACTGAGTGCAACGTAAAGCATACCTGGAGCAAAAGCATAAGGACAATGGATAACTATATTATCGAATGTCAATCCCTGACTCTTGTGAATGGTAATTGCCCATCCAAGGGTTAACGGGAACTGCCTACAACTTCCTTTTTCTATCGTTTCAATGTTATTGCCATTAACCTTGTATTCCCTGTCAATCCATGTATAAGGTTCTACAATCACCTCATGTCCGGCATCCAGCATAACTCCTATTTTGGTTGCGTTTATCCAACTTACCGTACCCATAGATCCATTGTAGAACCCTTGTTGGTTATCATTTACAAGCGTCATTACACGTGCCCCGACACGCAATCTCAAATTCAAGTCGCACGGTGCGTTCTTAGGATTAAATTCGTCTTTGAACTCTGCTGGAAATACATGAGACACTTCTCCAATCATTTGGTTGTTGATTTTATCTGCATCACGGCGTAAAGAGCAAATATGAATTGCGTGCGTAGTAAAATCTTTGCTTTCACGGTTATCACGCAATTCGCTGAGGTCAGCAATGTCCATAGGAAGGAGCTGATATTCTCGTATGCGATTCAACATATTGACAAACCGCTCATCTTTTTGCCTAAATACCTTGGTAAGTTCTATTATATGGAAGCCAACTTCTCTCAGAGCGTGAGAATGAAAGAAGTAATTACCACGATACCACTGGTGAAGAATAATCTCTTCATTCTTTTTTATAACTGGCGGCAACTGGAATAAGTCTCCAAATAATATTATCTGTACCCCGCCAAAAGGTAATTCGTTCATCCGATACAACCGCAACTTACGGTCCACGTAATCCAAAACATCTGGACGAACCATACTTGCTTCATCAATGATGAGGGTATCAAGTTTCTCAAATAACACAAATTTATCCTGATACAATTTACCTTTGATTGGTGTGTTGGGTCCTTGCAGATCAAATGGGATTCCAAACAAACTATGTAACGTAACACCACCTGCATTGATAGCTGCTATCCCGGTTGAAGCGGCCACGATAATGTTTTTATGGGTGTTTTCAACTATGTACTTCAGGAATGTAGTCTTTCCTGTTCCAGCCTTTCCTGTAATAAAAAGACTGTCAGTCGTTTCTTCTATTATTTGAAACGCACGGCTCATTTCGTCTGTCAGTTCCATAATTATAACTCGTTGATTGTAAAAAGAATGTCTTTATTGTCAAAGATTATGTCGTCACCTTCTTGCAATTCGTCTGCATAAACCTGAATAGGCTCTTCTTCGCCTTCTCGCTGAACCATCAACTCAGCATCTAAATCAACCATAATAGATTTACCATTATCCAATGTCAGTTCAAAATAATGATTAGAATCAATGTCATTACCGATAATGGTAGTATCTGACGGAGCAAGTCCAGCGCGTTCAGGTAGCAAGAAACGCTCAAATATGAGATTGTATTTTATAGGATCGATAAGCGTAATTCCAAGCAAATAAAGTAAAAGGGAACCAGCTGCCGAACCACGCCCACAACCTACAAAAATATTATTCTTACGAGCCCAGTTACAAGTGTCATACTGTACGAGAAGGTAATCAACATTATCGGTAGATTCAATAATGTACTTCTCATATTCCATTTGTTTCCGATATTGCTCTATCTTATCTTTAGGCGCCAAACGCTGAAGTCCCTCTTCCAAGAGTTGATTGAACATATTGTGGGTGGTACCATATTTCTCCAGTTCTTCCGGAGTCATATCGTATTTCGGCATATAGTTTCTGGTAGTGTCCATACGTCCTTTAGCATTATTTGCAATGGCAAACGTATTTTCTGCACACTCACGAAACAGTTCTTCTATATTCCAGTCTTCTCCAAACAAAGCCTCAAACAAAGCGTAATGCTCATCGGCATCCTTAAAATACTGATCGTTACTCTGCTCGTGTGCGGCTCCCTCTGCTACTTTGTTAAGGATGATTTTGTTTTTGGCATCATCAGCATCAAGATAATATGCGTCACTCAACAGAACTGGGCGGGGCATACTCAAATTATCATACCATTCATGGAAGTATTTCTTAGTGGCTTCCAATACTTTAATATCAATCCGTTCAGCTTTATACTCTGATAAATCAACTTGATAGTAGATATTATCAAAAGCTTTCGTCAAAGTGGCGACCACGCTCTCATTTTCTACAAATGAAGTCGGAGCATATTTGTCAAGCACGAGTACATTTCCTTCAGCTCGGTTCAAAAGCTCGGAAATGTCAATAGTCCTGTTCTCTACATTATCGACCATAATAGCTTTCTGAATCCGAAGTAAATTGCGAAATCCGCGTTGTGTTTGAACGTACACTTTCGCACCAAAACTGAAGCCTTCAGCCTCTACTGTAAGGGAGTAACCGAATACCGGTTTAATTCCAGCTGCATCGCACTCTTTTTGAAAGACAAAACAAGCAGCCATAGTATTGTAATCACACACCCCAAGTGCAGTATGCCCAAGATATTTTGCTTTACTAATCCATTCTTCTGGCATGAAGCTACCATTTAGAAGTTCAAATGGAGTATGCACTCCGAGATTTACAAATGGGATGTCATGTTTCAACGGCGTTCGCTCGCCAACATATTTTAAAATGTTTAGCTTGAAATCTTGCTTCAGGTTATGATAGTAGAAGTTATCACCAAACTTAAAAATAATGTTTTCAATACCATCATTCAACAACTCTTCCGGGCGTACCAAACTATTGAAAATAAAGTTACCGTCCACATCTTTACGAAATATTGAATTGTAAGTTGAACGCTGAGTGTCCTGAAAATAAGCCTTTCCGAACCCAGGAATATCGATTACATCAGAATCAACTTTGGAATATTGGATTTTATTTCGCTCCATCCATTCATACAACTCTATTATTTTATCAGATTTTGCCATCTACGTTGCTCAGTTTATATTCGATTGGAGTAAATAAAGATTCTGAGAAGGTATCATAGATTGACCAAAAATCACTTTCGTCCCAGTCCTTGCCTTCACCTACGAGTTTTGCAATCATTACATTATCAAAATACTCGTTCAATTTATCTGCGGCTACGTTAATTGCGTCTGAAGCATCAGTGTCATAGCCTATAATAATGTCACGCACTCCTTTGCTTTGCAGCTTATAAATCTGGGTGTCACTAATTTTCTTTCCAAATGTACATACAGCCACAATCCGATGATTATCATACAAATCAAGTTTACGAGTAAGGGCTATTACATCGAAAATGCCCTCTACCAATATTACAGTGTCAGTCTCGTCTTCAATAACAGAATCATAATTGTACAAAAGCTTCACAAAATCATTTTCAATGCTGTTGTTGTAGCGACGAATTTGATATTTGTTGTTGCGTTTAGCCTTATCGTTATATTCATCAATATCACTTTTGCTCCAAACGTGTCTGGAAACATACCCTACAATATCTCCTTCATCATAGATGGGGAACACTACATAATCGTCGAATTTAAAATTCAACCCACGAGTAGTCCCTACTGGGAAATAGGCATAATCATCGGGCGTAAAGCCACGAGATTTCAAATATGGATTTTTAAAGCATCGCTTCCAAGACTCCGGCATTTCTACAATTGTCAACTCATCGTCAATCTCGTCCTCTTCCAGGCTGAAAAACTCTGGCACTTCAACTGGAGAGAATTTTACGGTATCTCTAATTTGCAAATCAGCACGGCCTATTTCTTCGACAAATCGGTTAACATCTTTACAAGTTCTACCACAAGAAAAGCAATGAGCCATTCCGAACACTTTCCCATTCTTTTCGGGGCCAACGTAGATACCCAGCTTGCCACCGGTCTTGCCACACCATATACATTCTGGAACAATCAAATTTTTTCGACCTCCGTCCAGTCTTGCATGAAGCTCCGCTTGCAGCTCTCGTACCAAGTATTCTTTGTCTTCCTTACTTATATACATAAGCACCTCCGTATGTTTTAAAGATTGGCAGTCCTCTGACGGTCAAAGAATCTCTCATGGTCATAATCAGTAGCAATCTTAATCGTATCTCCTTTAGGGAAAAATCGACTTTTTGCCACATGGATTCGCATTGTTTTCTCGCGTCGCTCATTAGCTGATTGATTTAATGTGATCAAGTGAGTAAGGGGCTGAGCGATTCCTTTTGCTTCCGAAGAAGAATACTCTGTGAGCACATTCTTCTCGTCATTTACCCAGTCTGGGTTCTCAATACGAGCCTGATATGTCACTACCACCCACACTTCTTCTTCACTGGCAATATCTTTTAAGTCATTGGCAACAGCAATACGTTTCAAACGCTCACCGCTATCACCATACTTGCGACCCGATGAATCGGTCAGCAAGTCCATAGAATCAATAAGGATAATGTCCGGTTTGACGCTATAGTTTTTCCGAAACTCCGCAATCGCTTCTTTGATATTGATAGTAGAGACATGCTGATTGAATTTAGGATAACTCCTTACATACAATTTGCCGGAAATGTCCTCAATCTCTTTCGCAAAAGCGTCCATATCTTTGTCCTTGATGAATCCCTTTTCATAACTGTAGGCATTACAAGCTACAAGTGCTGCCGAATAAGCGTTTTCCACTTCTTCTCGGCTTCCTTCTAACTGGAAATGAAGAACATTGAACCCATCAATACAAGCCTGAGAGCCTATCCACCGGGCAGCATGACTCTTACCTACACCGGTTGGAGCTAAAATACAAGAGAGCTGACCACGTAAATCTCTATCCTGATTCAAGTTATCCAGCTCATCGATATAAAAACGTGTGATAGCTCGTATGGAACCACGAGCGTTATTTTTTGCACGGTTTTGAATATGGCGTGTAGTAAAGGTATCAATCACATCAGTGTAAGTTGATTCTGTCAAAGAAAAAGTTCGTGTCCAGTCTACGTGCTTAGCAAGTAATTGCTGGGCATTCTCCAGCCCTTCACGGTTATATACTTCGCCAACTTTCTTGTATGTTTTCTGAAATTCGACACGCTTCAGATATTCTTCAAGTAAGCCAAGACATTCGTCGGTGGCAAATGCTTCACCATTGTCATAGGCTTCTTTCCAGAACCTTAACGCACCGTTTTTCCCGGTAAGTTTCTGCTGAATGATAGAGTAATTAGGAACTCGTCTGTATTCTCTATAATAGTCCTTAAAAGCTTTGAGGACGGCTGCTGTATTACGGTCTGGAAGATGTTCTTCTTCCAAATGTTCGCATACCATCGAAAGAATATAACTGTCCTCAATACAAGTGATAAATAAATCTTCGATGAAAGCTTCCGAAAGGACGTTTGTTTTATTATTTGCTGACATATTCTATTCTTAATCGGAAGATTTCCGGATATTTTTTTTGAGTTTCTATTTTACATTTTGTTACAAAGTTGCACTCTGAACACGCTGTTGATAGCGGCGACCATCCCAGTGTAGATGTTTGGCATACTACAAAGCCAACTTCTCTATTAAGAAGTCTTTGCTTGGTTCCTTCTTCACTGGGAACAAAAATATATTTTGCCTTGGGGTGCTCGCTACGATCAACAATCATGCTGAGTAAAGATGAACGACTCAAACCTTCAGATTCCAGCCATTTGTTTTCAAAATACACTCGACCTTTATCTGAGTTAAACCGTTCCATAGACTTCGGTCCAAACACTTGATTTAACATCCAGTTAGAACCTCTATCTTTAAATGCGTGAGATGAGCACACCACATAATCAACTATCCTTTGTGCAGTAAGCACGCCAAATTTCTTTTCAATACGCTGAAGGGCTGTGCGCATAATCCTTATCGGTTCGCCGCCTTGCGGAAACCGATAATTTGGATGTATGAGCTTAACCACAATCTCATGGAACATTTTCAGCGTTTGTTTGATGAGGTATTCGTTGACCATCTCTGTTAATGTTATTTTTTAGGTGTTGTCTTGCCAATCGTAATCGGCTTTTAATCGTCTCTATATTTGGAGTCTTTAATGACCCTTTAATATATTCTATCTCAGCAATTTCTTTGAGAGAATAACCCGCTTCCTGGAGTATCAGCGCATCACGATGGCGTGGCTTCAGCTCTTCCAACACTTCTATGATGTCAGAGTTATAATATTCATGCCAGTTATCTACGCCTAATATATTTCCACTTACGTGATCATCGTCCAATATTTCATCTTTGTAATCTTCAATATCATAGTCGTCATTTTTATTATTATGGGCTTGTCGCTGTCGCTCACATGCCCAAACTTGATGTTTTACACAAGTATGAATCCAAGCTTTAATTGGTCTGCTGGTATCGTAGGTCTCGATTCTTCGATAGAAGTTAACCAGCACCTCAGAATAGTTCTCTTCAACATTTTGCGGACTCCAGCTATAATCTTTACATAGCTTAAAAATCATGTTGGTGTATGGCATAACGTATTTATTGAAGAGAGCTGTTCTGTGGGCTATTACTTCTGGGAGACAATCGACATCTACTTGTTGTGCTGTAGAGTGTATTTTTGTTCCCATGCGAGCGACACATTAGCATTAAACAAATCTGCTATACGTGTCCCAAGACAGTGGGTGACACTATACATACGCCACTCAGCTTCATGTCTTATGAACTCAGCTCGGACTCTTTCATTAGATGGCTTTGGATTTGAATCCAATAATCGAAAAAACTCTCTAAGGTGTCTTTTAAGAACCTTTTTGTGCTTTCTGCCATCCAGTCTAAATTGGTCATTATTGTTTGGCTGTTGCATGATTAGAGGTTAAAACGCTTTATATAACAGAAGAATATGTGAATTGCGTCGGCCTCATTATCATCGCCGGGCTCAATTTGCCATCTGAGTTTGCAAAACTCAATCATTTTCTCCTTTGTAGCTTTTCCATCACCAGTAGCGAACTTTTTCAAAGATGCTGGATTGATGAAATGAGGCTCTGGAAGATCGAGAGTATCACACACCTCGAATAGTATTCCACGAAACTCTGAAAGTTTACGTGTATCTGTGAAGTGGTTATTCACACTGACATCCTCAGCTACTATTTGCTTAATCCCATTACGCTTGATAAAATCAATAAGCGTATCACGAAAAGCTTTATGCTGTTTGTTATTATTCCGGCGCATAGATTCTGTAAAATCCCATGTGCCACGTTCATTCACACAGTAAAAGCCAGTATGCGTTGCAATGTCAAGCGCTGCTACTTCATTCCGAGTAATTTTCTCAGTTGTTGTCGTTTGTTTCATAAATAGAGGAAACCCCATTACTTTTGGTTACAGTAATTTTGTTGGGATAGCCCTCATTGGTCAAACCGTGACTAACCACTAATGAAGTGATTTGCGTTTGGTTGAGGGCTTTAAACACACTGGCAAGACCTTGCTCGTCAGCACTGTCCAGAACCTCATCCGCAATAAGAAGGTCAAGTCCCTTCCCATCTTCGCAATTCAGATTCGTCAATTGATTCATGCTCAGAATGCTTGCTAATTCAACTCGAACCCGTTCTCCAGCTGAGAACTTCTCAAATGAACCGCAATCAACCCCGTCTCTCAGCAATGAGACAGAAATTTTGTCGCGTACTTTGCCGGATTTCAAAATGGTATATCCAGAAAGGGCAACTCGTATATCGCTACCAATCGTCTCCAGAAATTCATTTGTAATCTGGGAAATGGCATTGATTTTTGTATTAGCAAGGTACGTTTTGAACTCAATAAAATGTGTCTCTTGAGCTTTCAATTTATTCAGTATTTCTTCTACCTCATTCTTAGCTTCTATGGCTTTTTGTAGAGCTTGCTGATACTCTGATTGGCTCTTCTTTAATGATGTGAGCACATCTTCTTCTGAAGCGCTCTTAGCATCTTCAATTGCCTTTTTATACGAGGCAATAGAGCCTTTCATTGTATTTACATCCTCTTCCAAAGATTTGATTTGGTTTTCGCGACGTTTATATGCGTTATCAATGATTTCAAATACTTCGTCGAAAATGAGCTTACGGATTTTCGACAATTTGTCTTGTACAGAAGAAAGCTGAAAGTTTGCACTTGCTACTTTGGTTTCTTGTTGAGCATAGGTTAGCTGTGCGAGTTTCAGCGTTTGTTCTGCTGCATCAGAATCCTGTTGGATCTTACGACGTTCATTGTCCAGAGTGGTTTCTATTTCACGCTGATTTTTACCGTCTGCTATCGTCTTTTCGTACTCTTTGTTGTTAGCAATAATGTCTTTACCAATCTGTACAATAGCGTCTTTGACAGCTTTTAGACTTTTACGGGCTTCGATGATGTCAAGCTGTGCATTGAGAGTAAACTCATGCTTACATTTAGGACATTGGATAACACCAGCCAACTGGTTTTCAAGAGAGGTAGCTTCACGCTTTTTAATGCGCTCATCCTCATTTAGGGCATCTGTCTTATTTTGCAGACGCTTCACCGCTTTGGCCAATTTCTCTAAGCGCTGGGCACATTCAATACGATTAGTTTCATTCTTTTCAGATTGAACTTTGAGCTGAGCACAAGCCTCTGTATAATCTGTTTGAGCCTGTGTCAGCAAGTTGCGCAGTTCTTTAGCCTTTACTGCTGCCTCCTTTGCATTTTGAGATGCAGTATCAATCTGGGTGCTGAGTACGGTCATTTCATGAGCATAATCCGTGGTAAGAGCTAAATCATTTTCCTCAAAAGACTTTGCAATCATACCCAGCACCTCATTGATGTCTTTGTCGCTCGTTTCAAGACTTTGCATTGTATCATCCAATGCGTCCAAACCACCAAGACTGTCATCAATCTTATTAATATTGTCATTGGTTGTACGGATGTCGGCACGTTTCTGGGTAATTAAATCCTCCCAGTTCTTTATGCGCGACTCGTTAGAAGCCTTGCGCTCTGCGGATTCGTTGATGGCTTTCTCTATTTCAGTACTGAGAGCTTCAACACGACCGGTACATATAGCAACTTCTTTTTCGGCTTCTTTCAACTCGGTTTCAATAGGTTCCATATCGGTATGAAGGTCTTCAATAGACTGATCTACCATAACGCCATTACTGAAACGATTGATAAGTTCCTTTTTCTCTTTGTCAGAGCTGGCAAGGAATGATTTGTACTTACGAGCAGTGAGGATGAAATTGCCAAAAATATCATCCTTAGACAATCCTATTTGGTCGAGAATATACTTGTTGTAGTCTGCAACAGTAGCCTGACTAATTTCTTCTGTGTCGGTGTCATGTGGACCATATTGCTTTACAATTTGGATTTGCTGGGGTTGTTTACGAGATAGACAGCGATTAATTGTCATCTGTTCTCCCAATACATCATTGGTCAGAACAATGCCAATCATTGCTTCATCTTTAGTATCATTGATAATCTCATCGGCATTGACCTTACGGAGCGGTTCTCCGGTCAATCCAATGGCGATAGCTTCTATCAATGCAGATTTCCCGGAGCCATTAGAGTTCTGGGATTCGCTATCAAGGTTATTTCCAAATATCAAAGTTGCTGCACCTTGTTTTGGAGAATAGTCCAGTTCCAAGAATGAGCAAAGATTTTTAGCATGAATTGATTTGAGATGCCACATACTAATTCAATTTTTCAAGATAGTGGAGACCAAGTTGATTATCGATAGATTTCTGTACACAAAAATTAGTGTATTCCTCTTTAATGCCTGACTTGTCAAACTTCTGAGTGAGGCTCTTATGGTCAGTGCGCATCACCTCGGTTTGCTCTGTGACAAGCTCAATTTTGTTAGCTCCTGCTTCAGCGAGTTTTTGTTTGTTGATTGCGGAAGACTGGGCAGATTTACAGTTGACACGAACTTTGACTTTATAGCGACTGTCGGCTTTAATTTCTGCCAACAGGTTCATAAAATCATCATCCATATCTGCGACATCTACTTCAATAACCTTGTATCGCTGGTTCACTTCGTTCTTAATAAACTGAGTGGAGCCATCTGAATAAAGTATGGTATATCCCTTTTCCTCGTCTTCTCCAAAATTATGCTGACGAGAAGAGCCGATATATTCAATATTAGTTCCGTGTATCTGCTTGCGATTATGGTAATGCCCAACCAACACGGAATCAAACTCATTAAAAATATGAGCCGGTAATTCATCGTCACTGGGAGCAGCTAAACCGCCACGTATGCCTTGGTGAATGTACAGGACATTCTTCTTAGCGCGACAACAGCTCTTAATAACGTCCAGCTTATCAATAAATGAACCGTTTTCCGGGAAATAGCTCATAACCCACAGTGACACCTCATCTGCAAGAGTAACCTCCGTAAAATCATTAATAACCTCTACATTTTCATAATCAGAAAACACATGGCTGTAGCCTTCTATGTTTTCCAGATTGACCTTACAATGATTGCCTTCAGCAATAATTAAGTAAAGTCCAAATTGTTTAGTGGCTTTCAATATGGCCCAACGAACAGCCATAAGAACATCCAAAGTTTGAGCACTTCGTGAAAGCCACATATCACCCCCTACAATCAGATATTGTACTTTATTCTGTTTGCAGAGTTCAAGTGCCTCATCCCAGTTCTTACGGAACTCGGCTATATTATCTTTGCTGGCGTGAATGTCGTTAATCAACAACGCACAAGGGAATTTTTTTGACATAATCATAATGCTTTAGGAAAAATGCTCACCCAGACTTAACTGAGTGAACATTTCGATTGTACGTTGTTATTTAATCACGACGACGAGGTGGGCGGGCTCCACGGCGGCTGGCACGTGCAGCTGGCTCATTTGTATCGTCATTACGTTCTCGGCGTGAGCGTGCCGGACGTTCAGATTCTTCATCTTCCTCTTCTTCATTACCCGGCTGTGCTGGCTCTGCATCTTCTTCATCTTCCTCCTCAACAGGAGAAGCAGGGCGGCGCTTAGAAACGGGAGCCGGTGCTTCCTCTTCTTCATCTTCATCATCGTCCTTACTTGCTGTGTTGGCAAGCTCGTCTTCGATTTCATTGAGGATGTCTTCATTGGTCTTCTTACGAGTTACCTTGACATTGAGGTCATTGGCTTCTATATATGCCATAATAGATGTACGAAGTTCTTGTCCTTCTGCGGTCTGGTCATCCAAACCATCATTACACAATGCGTCGTAGCGATCCCACAGTGCATCAATGTCGTTGGCAGTTTCTTCTTCATCTTCACCTTCTTTGCCTTCACCGAGAGTAAAGTGAGATTGGTCATCTGCTGGCAACAATGTTTTAATCTGTTCGATACAATTCTGAACTTTATCTTCGTCCATTACGTTAATATCAAACTTCTCATCGAGTTGTTCAAGATAAGCAATAGTGGCTTCCAAATGATAGCGCGTATAACGATAGATTTGTTCAGGAAGACGTGGCATGTCAATCAACTGAGCTAATGTTTCTTCGTCCAAAACATCTTTGTCAGATACAGTGTCGATATTGAAACTATAAGCCGGCTTATTATTCTCAGATTTACGTGTAATTTCTACAGGATAAGCTGAGTCAATGGAAGAAATCGGACACGGCACGTTCTTGCCATTCTTGTTCAGTTTGGCCCACAAGTTCAACTTGCGTTCTTCCAAGTCTTTGTACTGTGAATAAGAAAGCTGAAGGATTTGAATACCATCGCCAGTATTATCTAAGTCAATAACATACATACAACGACGCGAATCCCATTTCAGACCACCGGAGAAGCTACCTTCACGCAATTTTTTGCAAAGCTTTTCATCGTCGGCATATTTTTCGCAAGCGACAGCAACGTATGTGTCAATGAGGTCTGCGTCAATGTTTTTGAAAACATACTTAGCGTTACAAACTGTAACATAGGTAATAGAGGGTTTACCCTTAACCAGTTTCTTTGTGTTTTCGATTTTAAGCATCAAAGAACGAAGTGGGTATTCATATCCCTTACGTTCTAACGGCAAGAAGTTGCCATCTTGGTCTTGAACTGGAGCCAAAGGTAAAATACGGATAGTATAAGTACCATCTTTGGCAAAACGCAAAAATGAAGCGCGTTTACTACTTTCTTCTTTACTCTTTTTCTTTGCATCTTCAAATGTTTCTTGGGAAGATGCAAACACGTCATAGAGCGAACGTGCATTTTCTTGATCCATCATGACGAAATTGTCTTTTAGACTTTTCTTTGATAATTCTTCCAAGTATCAGCGTAGGCACCTGCATAAATCTCTGCTGCTTCCGCAGCTTTGATTCCCTCACGGGTAAGCAGGTCAATATTCCATTCTGTCTTGGCATGATGGATGATACGTTCAATAACATAATCCATCTCAGCTGTTGGTTCGTTTTTGAGGTCAAAGTATTCAAATACATTTGCCTCTCCTGGGATTTTACAGCTATGAATTGGCGCATAAAGCTCCTCAAAATATCTGTATAATGCTTCTGGATTCGGATTACCTTCTAACTCTTCACTGAGAGTCTTCAGCAAATAACCGAAAAGAAACTTCAACTGAGGTAGCGAGCGGTTCTTGTTCTTGTCGAAAAGGAGATAACCATATTCTCCGTCCGGTAGAATGTCCACAGCCTCTTTTAGCTCGCTGGTGTCAGCATAGCCCTCATGGACTTCGACTATGCCCTTACTTCTAATCATGTCATTAGCTCTCTTGTTAATGATTTCAATGCAAAGTTATAGACATTTTTCAACTTAACAAATTATTTCATTAAATATTTTCAAGCAGTTGAAAAATGTTTTTATATTATACATTGATAATCAGTATTATAATATTTTATATGTATTAAAAAGACTATTTTGAAAACGTCCTATCTATTACTGATTCGGAGATTAGAAATAGATAGGACGGTGTGTTTAACTACACTTAGAATAGCCACATGAAGGACATGTCATACACCCTTCCACCATTTGAATAGGTTCGCCGCATTTAGGACATTTAGGTCCTACTGGGGTATTATCCATAAAATTTATATCGAGATTTAGCTCTTTCATCAATTTGTGATACATATCCAACAAGGCGTAGCCAATAGCAACAGGACAACTGGCACCTCTTGACGTGTCATTCTTGGTTGCTTTTCGGACAGCGTAGGACGGGCAAGTGCCTGCACTCATTAGCTGATCAACAATATCATTTATAGAAATATTGCCACGTGCAGCCAATGATACCATACGCGATAAGCCTGTCATAAATAAAGCGCATCCACCTTTAGACCCCTTACTGAAATAAGTTTCCAGTAATTGCCCAGTTTGACGGTCGAAAAACGCAGTAAGATGCAATGTGCCACACCCTGTAATTAAAGTACGCTTGCGTCCAATACAATCGTCTGAAGTTTTCTTGATAGGTGTGGGCTGATTAGCTTTGGACATTTCATATTCTGAAGAAGAGCCTTCTTTCTTTTTATCGGTAGATAAAATCGCCTCACGTTGGCAACCATCACGGAAAATGGTGATACCTTTCAGCTTTTGCTTCCAAGCCTCGACGTACAAATTGAAAACATCTTCAATCGTAGTGTTATTCGGCAAATTTACTGTTGAGCTAATTGATGCGTCAATATAACGCTGCAATACTGACTGAACGGCAATGCGGTCATGGTAATTAATATCACCGGACGATATGAAGTAATCAGGGAGCTGAGTAGCGCCAGTCACCTTCTTATAATCTCTGACAATCTTAGATTCTACCTGATAGGTCTTCTCTTCCGAGTTAAGAGAAATAGTACGGCGATTATATGAGAAAGCAAAGTTTGGTTCTACACCAGTGCTGACCTGAAGCATAGTACCAATAGTGCCTGTAGGAGCACAAGTGAGTAATTGAGAGTTCGCCAATCCATACTGTTCTATATCTCGTCGAACTTCATCGGGCATTTGAAGGTTCTGGATAAAGTCCGAATGATACACGGCACGCTTCACGCCCTCAGTACATTTTGGGAAAGCCCCTTTATCTTTAGCAAGTTTAATAGAAGACAATACCGCAGTAATAGCTATATTGCGATATACTTCTTCAATAATGCGCAATGATTCAGGACTTCCATATTTAACGCCCAATTTAATAAGCATGTCACCAAGACCAAGGGTGCCAAGACCTATTTGTCTCCAGTCATTTACAGAATCCCTTTGTTCCTGAAGAGGGTGTAATGCCAGTCCTTCCATAAGCACATCATTCAAAGCTTTGACCGCAATGCTAACAGTTTTGATAAGTGTTGCAAAATCAATCATTGCTTGGTCTGTGAAAGGATTTACCACAAACTCACTTAAATTGATGCTACCAAGTAAGCAAGATCCACCGGCAGGTAATGGTTCTTCGGCACATGGGTTTACACCAGCATATTCAAACCCAGTGTTCTGGAGTAAATTGTAATTGGCGATTCTGTCCCAATATAAAATACCTGGTTCAGCCATTTCCCAATTACGCTGAGCGAGTAACATAAAGGTATCGCGAGCGTTGATGGTCTTTGTAATTTTAGAACCATCTTCCATTATGTGGTGAAGCGTAAAATCAGCGTTGGTTTCCACAGCTTTCATAAATGCGTCAGTTACACGTACAGATATGTTAGCTTTGGTACAAGTATCAAGATTGGATTTCAAATTGATAAACTCGATAAGGTCTGGGTGTTCACACGACATACTAAGCATTGTCGCACCTCTGCGCCCTTCCTGACCAATCAACCCAGTGATGTAGCTGTAGAAGTCCATAAAGCTGGTAGCTCCAGATGTGCTTTTTGCTGCATTGTTCACCACAGCACCACGTGGTCGCAATTTGCTAACATCCAAACCACAGCCGCCACCATAACTAAAGGTTCGGGCCATTTTAGCGCCAGCTTCAAAAATAGATTCCAGATTGTCCTCTGGAGGGGTAACAACATAACAGTTTGAAAGCGTGATTTTGCGGTCTTTTACACCTCTATTAGAAAGAATACGACCGGCAAAGATAAACTTCTTTTCTTTTACCAATCGCTTTACTTCATCATCACTACCAGAGATGCGATCCAACCACTGCTCGAAATTCTCATTGCCATTACGATATTTTTTCTCCCAAATAGTAACAGGCAAGTCTTCATTGTTTAACCATTCTTGTATAGTCATTTTGCTTATTCTGATTTATAGTAAATACCCTTTTGTTTTTCATTAAAATAAGAAATATAATCCCTAAGCTCTGTCTGAAATGCTGGAGTGTGATTAAAACCGCAGCAACGCATTTCACCGCACAGTCCATTACGGTACACACATTTGCGCACCATCATTGCAGCGAGATCTGGATCAATCTTTTCAATTTCAGATTTAATTTTCTGAAAAACAACAACAGTCTCTTTGTGTGCACAACCTGTACACAATCTCAACTTTGCCATATCAATCAAAGACTGAGCATTGATACAAAGACTGAGGTTAACAGGCGTGTAACGGTCGGCATTGTCTTTAAGCCAGTCCAACTCATTGATAACATTGCGTATAATCGATTCCTGATCGTTATGCGACGACTTATTAATCATTGACAAGAGTATAGCCAGTTTTTCATTAACGGCATCAATCTTATCAATTAGATTCGGATTACCGCCATTACGGTCGTCACGGCACGTGAGTTGAAAAGGTACTGACCCGACATGGTGACGGATTAGATGGGTACTAATAAAAAGTGGAATATTTTTGAGGCTTATCCAGAATAGCTGGGTGCGTACTGGAGAGTGCTCGGACTTGTAGAGAGAAATCAGTGTTGCGTGACTGATTCCCAAAAAAGTAGTGGCACACGCCTCCTGCAAAAGTTCTAAGTCTGTAAGCTTTCGTACAGACACAGTAAAATCCTTCATTTTTAGGAGTTTGCATAGTTTTTATAAATAAATTCTGTACGAAGTCAATTTTTAAATATTGCACAAAGGTAATCAAAAAAATTTCAAGAGCATGAAAAAAGTGCGAACAATTTTCATTATTCGCACTAATTTTATACCATTTATAAAATTATCTTTTTACTATATTTTTTCTCCTTTGAATAGCTGTAATAATGGTATTAGGTCTTGGAGGCTTCTTGGGATGTTCAGCATAACACCCCTCATGTCTGTATAAAATTAAAAATCGTCTAAAATCTTCGGTTCGGAAATATGAGTTCTTAGATGAATAGCTAATAGCCTCTATCAAATCTGCGTCTGGAACCCCATTAGTTCCAACCGTTTGCATAATTAAGTCGAACTCTAATGGGGTGTTCAGTCGCAAGTTATAACCAAGGGGAACTTCGTCAAACCTCCTTAGTATTCTTTTTCGACCGCGTTTTTTTGGCGGGGACTTCGGTTTTGGCTTGCGACCTCTCTTTTTCCCCTTCTTCAGTGGCTTGTACGGGTTGAACTGTGCCATTAATTTCAGGAATAATGTTAATAACTGGAGAGGCAGCAGTGGCCTCAATTTCTCGCAAACTGCGAGCTTGTGCAGGTGAATTGTACGTTTTCATTTTTATACCATATATGTGATTGAAAATTCTGTATAACTTCCACAGCTACCATTACAATAGGCAACAGTACACGCCCTTTGGCCGGCTGCTATTTTGCAAACCCAGTTGCGATTATTATTAAATGCGATGCTGTATTTCACCGCGTGGCTTGGCGCTGGTATTGTGTTAGGAATGGTGAATATCGTGCCTGAGTGAATCGTTCTTACAGACCCCTGTATGCAAACCATGTTACCAATTTGCCGAACATAAAGCGAATCTTTTATATGCTTCCAACCAGAGTCATATAGCTTAGGTTGAAAGTCACCGATACCGGCAGCTCCAATATTATTACGTATTTGCTGTTTCTTTTTTTCATCCGCTGCCATATCGGAAAGGCAATTTTCTAATTTAGCATAAGAGTCTAAATCACTTTTGCCTATAGCCCCAATATGAGAGCGACATTGCGCAGCATCGGTTGTTTGTGATACAAATTGTAATAATCCACCAGATTTAACTGCAAATTTTTTATCAGCATCTTTTGTAGAGTACACATCTGCTGAATTTGCTTTTTTGCCCAATGCTTCATTTAATTTGGAATTTGTTGCGTATTTCTCAGACAACAACACCCCATTTTCCTTAATTGCTGGTCCGAGATTCACAGTGTTGTGACCTACAATATTAATATTATATGCAGACGCAACAATAGAAAACACTTGGTCAGCTGTACTAAGGAATCCAATACGTGCCATTACGGTATTTGCTGAATCCCGCCAAGAAATTGCATTTGTTAGGCTATTGTTCTCCTTCAATACTTTAGCCTTCAGAATTAATCCATCAGTAGCACCAGATTCGATCTTGGTCACGCCATATATATTCGCATTTCCATCTGAGCCGATAATGCTGAAAATAATTTTACCTTTACCGTCTCCGATGTGAGTATTACGAAATTGAGTATGACCACCATTATACCCATGCACGTTAATCCCAATCTCTCCAACCGCATTAGCTGTTCCTTGATAGATGTGGTTTTCAGCTAATACTAATCCACCGAATGTACCTTTGCTGGCAGATACAGGCTGGTTAAATGTTATAAATGATTCACCAATTGTCGCAATTAAAGTACCATTAGCGTAGAAACGAAAACCGATGCCATCTATCAATGATAACTGATAATTGTGAGTGTTACCAGTATATTTGACATTAAATGTGCCATCATTGTAATTCAGTTCTGTTTTAATGGCTCCGGATTTAATGATAACACTCTTATTGGCGGTCACATCTCCGTCCGCATGAATTGCCTTTGCAAACTTTACAATACTATTCACTGTTTGCGTGCCACTTGCGGGGCTAAGCAAGAGTGCGTATTTACCAATAAATGCGTCCTTCATACGCAGCCCTCCAGTTGATGTCATAGTAATTGACTGAAGAGCTTTGCCGGTCAATTCATCTTGCTTAACAGGTACCGATTTAGCAATAGCACATCCATAAGTGTTGCGACCAACTTTTGAGTCTCCACTCTCATAAGGCACGCTTTCTGTTGAGTTCAATTCATAAATGTACTGAGGCCATGATGTAATTCCTATTGCGCCTGGGAAATAACGTAGCTTGCCATTCAGGAATACATAACCTGCACTGACAGACCCTGATGATACTTCACAACCACTGATGATGAAATTATCACAGTCATCGAAAATCTGAGCGAAAGCCAACGCCAAATCCTGAAGATTCTCTAAGTCATCAGCATAAGTGTAGCGTCCACCAGTTTGTGCGCTAAATTCTTTCATTTCGATTCGTATTTGATGATATAAGTTTTATTTGCAAGCCGATACCTGTCAATGACATATTTCAGCATTGCGATGTATTTTTGCTCTGAAATAAGCTTAGTGTCAATTTGTGGAGTTGTAACGATGAAGCTGACAGTACTTTCTTTGGTTTTCTCATCGCTACGGTATAATGTTAATTGGCGAGCTATGTTGGTTTCTGTACTATGATAGACCAACATGTTTAAGCTCTCATCAATATTAGCTGACTCTTTATAGATCGGCACACCAAGTACTGCGGTGTTTTTAATCGATATACGGCCTCCATGAGCAAAATATTTACTGAATTTATGGTTAAGAAACCATTCAAACTTAAATATCTGAGAGGTCATAGCCGCTTCGATTCTTGTTTCTTTGGCGTATGATACAAAATCATCATTAAGCCGTCTCAACGGTGACATCAACGCTTGAAGATACAAGATGAGCTTACGCCCTCCAATATAATAGGGCACAAGCTGATTTATTGTTTTGTCAAAATTGATATAGTACCTCATACGTTATCTTCCAATTTAAGAATTATTGTATCACGCCACAATGGGAGGTCAGTTTCTTCGCCTTCACCTGTACTCTGCTTGATATATCCAGAGTTAGGCACATAATATCGTTCAATTTTAGTCTGAGCATTATCATATTCATCTTTTATCAGATTGTTGTCATCGTCATATTTGGCGACGAATATACCTTGATGGTCTGTGTCATCTGAAGATACCGCTACGTCTGTAACATGTTTGACATTTTGTATGCAGTCAATTACTTTCTGAGCATAAACCAATCCATTAAATTCAATATTGGCAATATATTCATTCAAAGCTTTTTCTATATCTTGATACAGTTCGTCTTCAGTCACTGCTCCATCATAATACACTACAACTCTTGGAATCAACACATCTCCAATACGACTCACAACTTTTGCATGTTGACCGGCAAACAATATTTGATTGAGGTACGCACGAATTGCCACCATTTCATCTTCATCGATACGAGTATATGCTCCTGGTTCCCCCGTAGCAATTTTGAAACGGACCAATTTGTCGTGAAATCCTTTTTCCTCTTCTTCGGAATAAGCCACTTTGGTTATGATGCGCTTAGATGTATCAATGTTCGGATAAGAAAAGACAGTACCATCTTCATTCATTACCAAATCATCACCAGATTGATATTTTAGCAATGCGTTAGCAAAATATGCTGGGGTTCCATTAATACGATGATGAAGATCCTTAGCAAGATCTATCTTAAAGACATCCATAACATTCTCAAATGTCCAAATACACGCCGATGTGACCCATGTAAATGCGTCAAGTATCGACATTTTTGAACTATTCTCAAACTCTGTTAATTCGAGATAGCTATTGCGGCAATCTTTTGCCTCAGCATATATTTCACTCAGTGTCCGTGCCATTGTCAGGTTGGTATAATTGATTGTTTATATAAAATTTCCATGTATCAGATACATTCCATTCCGGTTCATTAAGAATCGTGTCAATTGCAGCATACCCCCTTGCTGAAGGTTCTGTTGTAAGGTACACAGTGCAAGGGCGTCGGTCATCATAATTAGCCACGATGTATTCAAGATAATCGTCAACAACATTATCGTACACAAAAAACACATCCGTCAAATTGAGCTCCTGAAGGCTCATATCACCGATTGGCAAGAGATTATCGATAGCCGTTGAGTGGAGATCGAGTTTATATGTTCCAACAAACATAGATAGTCCAGTAAGTGAGTACCCTCGACTTGTACATATATATTCATCCACAATAATAGGCTTACAAAGAATCAAAGCACCGCCTAATCCTGTTGTATCAAGCTGAGTGAGTTTGAGCGTATCGGTGTCTCCGTAAATACGGATGCGGCGTTTCTCTGTATCATTATCAAAATAGTGCTCTATGGACTGAATCGCAACTGTCAAAGCAACATATTGTAATTCAGAATTATCACCCCAATCAATAATCATAGTGCCTTCTCCTGCTACTTTGAAAGTAGTAAAAACCATATCAGCATTAACTCCAATCAGGAATATCAAATCTTCATCTGGGCGTTTGAAGTACACCTTACGAGCCCCAGATGATGGGGTGATATTTTGAGTCTTGAAACCTTCTGTAACAGATTCATTCAACACAAAATCCTCGTGATAAGTTAATTCCTGACCATACGACAATTCTGAAGTCATATTAAGATCCGGGTTGCTAATCAGAAGGTCAAATAAACCTTCAATGCTGCCATATATGTGCAAAGCAACGTCAAATAGATTTTGATTGGGTTTTACGGTATATGTAGCCATATCTTTATTTCTCCAAGTCTTTAGCGTCTAACTCCATTTGCTTAGTATCGTAATTATAGGCAGCATTGCGAATAGTCACGCCATCTGCACTAAATTCGTCCTGAAGCACTTTGGATAGACTGGTTGATGCAACATTATTAGAGTTAATCCATCGAGCCAACCCAACACCTGTCAGCGGATAACGATAGTTTCCTCCTGGGAAACATGCCAATAGGCAGTTAGCATTTTGTCTGCCAGCCTTAATGATATTGAAATCAGACTGACTACTGGAAAATAGTTGTGCGATGCCATCTTTCAACATTATAAAAAAGCTATTTTCAGAAATGGTGGGCAATGTAGATGCAAACACGTTTTTCATCTTGCCTCCAAAGACAGGAGATTTAACTAAGAACCACTGAGAACCATCAACTTCATTGGTTACATAGGCAAACACACCTTCATCGTTTACACGACGTATGCGAATCATAAATTCCTTATATATAGGAGTATATGGAATAACGAAAAATACACCTTGATTTACAATGGTTCTCTCACTGACAGTGTATGGCACATCTATCTCACCATAAATATAGCGAGACAGCATAGATGGCTGTTCAACCCATCGAAACTCTCTTAGCTTTGGTTTATTTTGTGGATTAATAGCCACATCGCCTGTATTAATATGTATTTCTATGTCTCTACGCATTAGCTTGAATGATTTAGTATTTGATACCTAAAACCGTCTACCTTAGTTATAAGTAAAGTCACAGAGTCACCTGATGCCATCTCATAATTCTGTACCCCTTCATTGTGGTTGTAAATACCTTTCAGTATTATGTTTTTTGAACCAGGCCTAACTCTAAATGTGACAATTGCGGCAAAATCAGTTGGTAGAGAATTCATACCGAACTTATATGCAACCGAACTCTCAGATGGTAGTGTTACTTCAACCTTAGAGTAATTGGGGTCATTATAATACATCAAAATGATATTGTGTTGTGAAAAATCAACTGTGTAGCCACCGCCACTAAACGTCAGCAATTTAGCTTTCGTGTTAATGAATGCAGGAGCAAGCAACGCTGCATTGCTACTGATGCCATAATTTTTTGTACCGCCAGTAACATCAATGAATAATCCGTAATTCGCTTGGTCAAATCCATAATTTCCATGAATATTTGGAGCAGAATTTACTATACGTCCGACGGCAGTAAACGCACCGCCCGCAGAACTTGGTATCACGTCATCACCAAACATCGCATGTCCTTTACTACCTCCAACCCGGAAGAAATTGTTATATATAGCAAGTGATCCACCACCTCCTTGTGAAGTAGCAACCGATCCGATACGTCCATTTCCGATTTCAAATCCACCTATTGTTCCACTTGTGGCTATTACTTTACCTTCAACTGTTAGAATACCGTCGTTACCCCAATATAAATGTTTAGATGCTAAATAGCCAGAGCCATCTTGATTTAACGCCCATTTACCTTCACACATGATAGATACAGTGGAAATTGTTCCTGCTGTAATGTTGTTAGCACTAATCTTTGCGTCAATAGTTATATTACCGTCTTTATCCCAGTTAATCTTACCACCAGCCAATGCGCCAGAGCCATCTGCAAGCAATTTCCACTTATAGCCAAATATACCAGATGACATCAAAACCATAGAGCCTTCAGTCGCCGTAAAGTTTTTCGACGAAAGATTCTTAGAGCCAATATAGATTGCGGTTGGGTCAAACGACCAACTGGAAATAGTGTTATAACCTGAAGTGTTCAGGGAAAAGCCTATTTTCCCGGATTTATCATACGCACGCATGATTGCATTTGTGCTATCCGAGTATAAATAGATACCACCATTGTTTTCAATGGTTGTTCTTAAACTACCAACACTAACTTCGGTAATATCTGTGATGGAAATATATACCCCTCCATTAGAAGGGTCTGAAATCAATGCAGCGTGTTGCGATGAAAAGCGACCACTTCTCATTAGCCAGCCAAACATTTCACCACTTTCTTTATTGAATTTGACAGAGCCACCAACAAATGAAGCTGTACCGTTAGCATCTACATACCATTTATTACTTCTGATTCCGTTAGGTGCAATGGTAATAGCATCAAGGTCAGATGTATATCCACCCTGAGTTAAAGAGGGTGTGTCTCCTCCAGTCCATATTGCCTGATGATTAAAATTCCATCCGGCAATAAAATTAGTGGAACCTAATTGAAATACTTTTTCTCCAGTAGTCCAACCTGCCATACCAAAGTCCATTGCAGAATTATACCACAGCTTCACACCGCCATCTGGAGTATCAGGAAACTCTAAGTCACCAGTATCGTTATCTCCGGACTGCAATACATTTGAGCAGATACCAATCACCCCCTTCAAAGAATCGAGGATAATTTTTTTGTTATGTAATTGATTTTTTGTTATGTTCCAACCGCCAATAGTTCCTGATGCAGATATAATTTTACCAACAAATTCCGCATCTCCATTTGCAAAGAACCTAACGTTTCCATTTGCGAATGAAGCAGTACCGTTAGCATATATACCCCAATAAGGAATTTCAGAATCTGGATTCTGAGCGTATATAGACCCCTCGGACAATATATTTACAATGCCATTGAATGATTGAAGTCCTTCTTCATTAAAAGTCCAGCCACCAATAAATCCACCATCAGCGTTAATATGAAAAATCTTTTTGTCTTTGAGATAGCCATAAATACCAACACTGCTTTCACCAGAAGTAAGTAAATCAGGCCCAATATACACACCAGTCAATGCCCCTTCTTTCCATGTAGGCTCTGGGTTTGTCATATCAAGAATAGCTTCTTTTTTACCTACAAACAACTTCGGTGTCATTATATAAGTTCCACCGACTTTAGTTTTGCTTCCTTCCCAGTCCTGAATCCAATCAAGCATCGTAGATTCACGAACAATATTAAAAGCAAATTGAACTTCGGTGGAATAGTTAAAGCCATCCTGTGTGATGATATGAAATTTTACATAGCCATCCAAAATAGTATTAGGTATATGAGTCACAATAAAAGGCATTACTGTTACTTCCTGTTGTACCCAACTGATCTTTATTCCTGAATCAGAATACGAAACCCTATCTATTTTGAATGGTACGATTTTAGTGCCACGCTTTACAGTAATAGTACCTTTAGCATTAGTTAAATTGGGATTAGAACCGTCAAAATCAGCTGAAATAGAACACGAAGATGGAGTAAGCAACACCGTATAGGCATCGTTCACTGGACTAAGTGTTATTTCTCCTTTTGCTATTGTTCCCATTATACTTTAAGTCTTTATAGAGAATAGTCAAAAACTTATCGCAATGGGGTGCAAACTCATTTTTTATTATTCGTTTTTAAACTGGAGAGTATCGGGATAATCAGAACAAACATCAAAAAACCGCAATTCAGCTATCTCTTCACATTGATCTATATAAACCAAATGTTGAGCAGTAACATTATAGCAGCTGAGTGCATAAAGTTCAAGTTGGCATAAAAGATCGAGAGCTGTGTCCACGCTCATGCTAATATGGTTGTTTCCATACCACAAACATGTTGTATTACGTTTTGCTTTTTTTTCAATGGTGATAGAGTTTACCAATCCCACTCTGGTTGCTTTATCAAGCCAAAGTGCAATATCACCTAAATAAAAACGATTCACATTCTCGCTACTGTCATAGCCTCGTATCTGAATCTTACGGATAGTCTTCCATGCTTCAATGTCATTTTCGCACTGGAAATAGCATAAAATCGCTTCCAGTTCATTTACGGTTGCTAAAGCAAGATGCAATGGATCAATAACTTCAAAAAAATCCTCAATAGAATTTCCATTCATAACCAACCGGTCGGTAATACTCTGAAAACGTTCGTCTTGTCCATCTTCCGAAGTCTTAATCTCTGAGACGCTAAGGTTGATCCATACTACCCATCGACCTTTTTTATAACCACCATTATTGATTGTGGCTGGTTTTGTATTGAATTTACAAATCTGTTTCATTATATAGTCCTCCTATCTAATAATAGTCTTCCATTCTTTTCGCAAGGTGACTTTAGAGATATTTCTATTGATTTTGAAATACCGCTTAAATTCATGCGAATAAAGAAGTGCTTTCATAGCTTTACGCCGGATTCTATAAGTCTGCCGATATTTACAAAAGCCTAAATATGAATTGAGAGTGGCGAGAATGTGGTCAAGATCAGCTGAAGTTATTTCTTTCGCTGGTTGTTTCATGAACTTCGCAATCTCATTCGCTTTATCCCTGAAACGTCCGATAGTTCGATTACTCAAATATAATCTACCGTTTTTAATATATGTGCCAACAAACAGCACACCATGACTTGCAGGCTGGATGTATCGTTTATCCTTGTGCATTGTCAAGTCCATTGATTTTATTTTAATTTCAGCCGCATGTATAAGCCATTTTAATGCTTTCTTATCATTACACACCAAAATAAAATCGTCTACAAAACGATGATAAGCAGCTCTAATGCCTTTTGCTTTTAATTTCTTGACACAATCAATCATGAACGCATCAAAATCCGCCATGTAAAAATTAGCAAACAACTGAGTGGTAAGGTTGCCAATTGGGGCACCACGCCCTTTGCCTGTCCTAAATAGGGATTTATTATGTGCCAACCCTTTCCAATCTTCAGGTGATGAGTTGAACATACAATTCAATTCTGGACGGTGCATTACAACCACATCCAGTAACCATATCAATAGATTCTTAAAATCACCATGATATTCTTCCTGTGCAAAATCAATTAAGTTATCACACATACGACGTTGAGGCAATGACATAAAGAATCCCACTAAATCTCCTCTGAACAGATAAGCTTCAGTGCCGTAATTGTATGATACTTCTTTGATTGCCTCGTAAACGCTATCAACAGCCGATTTTGTTCCAAATCCGACCCTACAATTGTGAGTAACATTTCCTATATTTTCATTTAGTTCTTCAAAATGCGGAACCAATCTCATACATATCCAATGGTGAATTATACGGTCTCTGAAAGCTGCGGCAAACACTTCTCGAAGTTTAGGAAATTTTACAAGGAAACAGGTGGATGTTCCTGGCATATAGGTTCTATCTATCAATTCTGTTGTAAGTACATCCAAATCCTCGTTAGCGATAGGAATGTAATCCTGGAATTGTTGACTGGAAGCTTTACCTCGGCAACAGTCTTCAAATGCTTCCTGTAGAGATTTCCTTAATTGAAGCCAAGCCTTTGTCGGATGAGCTACAGCAGGGCGAACAACGTTAGCGTTGTACTTGTTATTGTTGTTGCTATTACCATTGTTGAAATTCACGTTCCACGAGTTATGAGCGGAGTTCTCAGTGGAAGACCAATGGTTGCCTGTGCTGTTAAAATGCGGCTGTGCAGCTTCGTAACTCCGTACATAGTTCAAACCATGCCACGGAGTCAGCCGCCCATATCCGAGCAAAGCTCTAAGCTCTCTTCCGATGTTACAGTTATTAGGCTTCGTCATCGGAACCCTGGCTTTGTATTAGTGAGCCACGCCATGCTACAAGTTGACGTATCACTGCATCAAACGATGCGATCAGCTGCTTGTGCTTCGTTTCACTAACGAGGTTGGACATACAGTTAAGTGTGATTTTAACTACACTCATTAAAGATATAGCTTCTTCGAGTGCATTTTGTTTAAGAAGGTCATCTTGATGGTTGTAGGCCGCAGCTGACCAACGAATTAATTCTGTAAAGTTTTGAAGCAATATGTCAGATACCTTAACAGACTTCTTTGGCATCAGCTGTACAACTTCTATAATAAGTCGCATAGATGCGTGTAATGACCTGTAAATCGGTGTGTTTTGAAAACCGGTGGCCTTTTTACGAACTTCTCTTTTATTGCGCCGAGCGCGGTTTATTTCATCATTTGAAAGTATTACAGAATCCCCCAATTCAGCAGTAGTTGTGCTATCAAACAACTCACATACTTCCTCATAAGTCATTGATTTCCCGTTTATATCCATATATTTTTAATGTTATTTAACTGTTATAGGCGAGCTGCTTTAAGCAGCTCGCCAGGAAGATTAAAGAAAAAACTGATAGGCTACAGCAGGGCGAACAACGTAAGCGTAGCACTTGCTATAGACGTAGCTAGCACCATAGTCGAAATACACGATCCACGAGTAAGGAGCGGAGCCCTCAGTGGAAGACCAATGGTAGCCTGTGCTGTGCTGAGTGAATGGAGATGAGCCATTGGCAATTAAAGCTCTCCAAAGAATCATTGAGTAGATCGGTTTCTCAGCTTCCACTAACGAATGAAAGTAACGATTAATAGCCGCAAGCTCTAACCCAGTGTAATTTCCATATTCTACATGTGATGGAGAAACATGTAGCTTGATTTCATTAGACTCTGGTGAATTAAGAGCCTCTTTAATCATATCGTCTATCACACTTTTGGCTGGACTCGTCCCTTGCCCTTCTTGATAAGTTTCCCCCATACCTCCAGTTCTGGATTTTGCAAAGAAACTATACTGGCGGTACAGTTCACCACATGCAGGTAAATACCAATTTCCTGAAGCATACTGAGGGTCCAATTCTTCTCCTTCCTTGACTGTAGGCTGATAGAGATAACATCCATATCCAGCCGGATAAAGAAATTGCTGATACTTCGTTAAATTATTGTTTGCTTTGTGTAGAATTTCCATTGCATTAGACAATTCTTCTACTGTCTTCGGCAGCTCAGCCAACTGATGCTCATTATCATCTTCATCGGTATAATATATGCTAACCGATTCATTTGCATCAGAAAGCAGATATGCGTTTATAATTTGATTAGCATGACGTACAATTGCTTGTGTCTTTTGCTTACCCTGCCAATCAACCACACACCCGGAAGCTGTTGAATAGTCTTTGAACCCGTCGTCTTCATTTATATCAAGATAATTCCCAGTAGTTTGATAGTCGTTATTAGGACCACCAGTTAGACCACGAGTAGTTATATTATTAATGCTTGGCAAATCAAAAACATTTGAAATACCTGTAGCTGCGTTGATTTCACTTTGAATATCTCCATGCCCATTAGTATCACTACTTGGGTAAAGCCCCCATACACTACTACCAGAATTGATGAAATTATCTGTGCTTTTGAATGGAATATTTTCCTTTGCATCAACTCTGATTTGATACCCAACCAATTTTCTGGTAGCCTTAAATGATTCTGTTGGTTTATTGTAACCTGAAAATATAGTCGGTTCTTCTTCACCTTCTCCCTGCCACATCTCATCGAGTTTATATACAATCCCAACCAAAGTTTTATCTTTAAAATATTGGTCATCGAATGTGCCATCAGCATAAGCAAAGTCTCCAATCTTAGGAACACGACGATAAAAGCCTATTTGGAAATCAGCAGTCAAAACAGAGCCTCCAGTTTTAGTGAGCTCACACTTAGCTATATAACGCATATCTGTACCACTTTCATCCAATTTTTTTACTTCAAGTACACCATTTACAGTATCGATGAACGTACCATAGGTTTTAGCACTATCATCAATGCTCCATTCAATTGCTAAATGACCATCCTTTAATGCAACATCATTTCCTGTTGAAGGCGAACAAACAAGTTTGTACTGATATGTACCAGTTTCAGTAATATATGTTGGACCATTCACAGAAATACTATTAATAGTACGCTTAGAATAATTGATAAACAATTTATTGTCAGAATTGTCGATATTTCCATAAGTGTTTGCTAAAACAAGCTTATTATCAAAAGACAAGTTACCACTCAAACCTATCGTTCCAGTTAACGTTGCATTCAATTTTTGCAACCACATCATAGCATCTACAGCAAATCCGCTCCAAGACACATTCTCTATTTCAACCAAGTTAAGATTTTTGGCTTGAGTATAAGCAAGCTGAACCAGTGATTGAGTTTGCTTCTGAATCTTATGCTCTCCGACGATACGAAGGTTCCTCAAGTTTTCCATTCCCTCAACTTGCAAACTTGACAAATTGGGCTGACCATCAACTTCTATGGCGTTGATAGTCATAGGAAGAGCAACATCAACAAGAGTAGATGTCTTAGGCAATGTTACGCTCGTATATGAAGAACCACTCAACAATAATGATTTCAATCGAGGTAAATCAGCTGAAAATGTACCTGAGAATGAAGAAGCATTTGTTAATCGGATTGCTTCAAGGTTTCTGCAATTAGAAATCACAAGCCCTTTTGGATGGAACTCAATAGGAACATCATCTTCAGCCCAACATTCCAATTTACGCAATCTACGTCCAGTAATAGTAACATTTCCATCCTCTCCACAAGGAAGTAGACCAAGATTTCCTATGCTCTTTGCATAGTGCATCCATCGTATTGTGAACTGGGTATTTGAGTCAGTGTTTGCTACAAGCCTAACAGTTTCTCCGGGAGCACATAGATACGGTTCGTTTCCTTGCTCAACCCATTCATCATTTACTTTAGCATATAAAGCAGCAATCTTTCCACCGATAGCCAATTTGGGGTAAATATATTGGTATGCAGTGTATTCAATGTCATAAGTAGGCGATTCTCCTTGCGTTGTATTTACAGAACGGAAACTCAAAGTACCATCGCCTCCAGTTTCATATTCACACCAAGACATCAACATAGGCAAACGTCTATTCATGAATTGCTTTTCACATTCCAACTGGTCTCCAACAGCTTGCGTAATGGGGTCTTGGCTAACGTCAATCTGCCCATTCATTAATTTAACTTGAGCAACTTCATACAAAACTCTACTTGTCTCATTATAAGCAACAGCTGGGAAATACTCTTGAACCCAATAATATCTTTTCTGCATATATTCCTCAACGCTTCCAGCTATCTGAGCCATTTGAGTGAAAATGTCACGCATCATATTACGCATACGGTCTGGATAAGCACGTTCTATAAGCGTAAACAAAACATTATTCTCACCATTCCAGTAATTACTACCATCTGCGTTCTTTGTATGTTCAAGTACATAATACGGCTTGGTCTGACGGCCTTGATTATCGGTCTTTTTGATTGTATCAAGGTCATCTTGCTTCCATCGTACTAATTTATCCACGGCAGGGTCAATCCAAGGATATACATTTTTTGTACGGTTATCTGTAGCTGCTTCCAATTTCAAGAAAGCTTGGTGAAAAATTGTATCTGTAATATCAAGATAAGATGAAGCATGAGCGGCAAAATAAGACACACGAGCTTTAGAAAAAATATCATTCAAAACATTCATATCCGATGTTCCAAGTGTACTCATTGCTTCTTCCAAAGTCACGCTCTTCTTTCCGTCAACAGTGTCAATACTAATTACAACACCTGCAAGCTGGTCTGTAATCTTTGGGCTTCCATAAGAATAGGCTCTTCCGTCACTTCCCCATGCAGTAGGTACTTTCACTATCTTTTCAAACTTAGATGTTGCAGGATTAAAATAATAAACATTAAATCGTTCTGTGCCTACATTAAATATCCAATATTGATGATCACGTATCAACTTATCACTATCAGCAATTAACTGTGCTTCTGTTCCTGCGTAAGGCTTCAACAGTGGCGAGCAAGCAAATACAAAGTTTGCGAAATCAGCAAAATGAGTGTAAAGCGTCTTCTCAGTACCCCCTTTGGCTTCGTCTTCTATACGAAGAACCCCCTTATCGGTTTCACCACCATCGTACTTAGATCCGATTTCTACTTCAAACGCAAGCGTGTCACTATTTCCGCTCTTATAACAATATCCGTTCTTTATGTCACCAGTGTTAATAGTTACGCTATGAGCATATATATTGCCTTCCCACGCCCCTTGTGAATTTTGTTGAACAACCCAAGGCATTTGATAAAGAGCCGCAATAGCACCGTTATCAGCACCTGAAACACACAAATAATCGGGGCTCTTCTTCTTGTCGTAGCCAAAAGTTTTTTTGTCTCCCTTTCCGCTACCCCAAGTTTGAAAGCCGCAAAAAATAGGCGTTCCATTCCCAATTTGATAAAAACACAAGAATGGCTTTTCATAACAACAAGCATGTGTATTTTGAAGAACGGGCCTGTTGTCACTTCCATTGTTAACAAGAATCTGCCAAAGTTCATCGTATGCCCAAATAGCACCAAGTTTATGGCTTTGCATAGGGGAGGCGTAATTCGCTTTACCTACAAGTTTTGTAATTCCTCCACGTCCATCTTCTAATTCATACTTACTTGCATACACTTGGCTTACTCCATCCAAAGAATTGAAATAAGATATTTTTTTGTAAAACTTTCCATCTTCTTCATAATGAGTTGGATCTCCCTCTTTATATTCTTCAGCAGAAATCTCTTCATCATCTTCAAATCCATCAGATATATTCCACCAATAATATCCCTTTGCAGACGTACCTTGTCCCTTGTCAGTCATGCCAACAAAAGTTCCTGAATGTTTCGAGTCAAGACTTTCAGCATTACCACGTTCTGCATAAATACGAACATCAATAGTCACATTTTTCTGCTTGCTCTGGTTTTCACGGGACGGATAATGACCTCCCTCTGGAATCTTACGAAGTATTGTGTTTAGACCAAGAGCATTACACAAGTCATAACCAATTTCTGTACCATTGAAAATTGAATTGAATCGTTTAAACAATTTTTTATCTTCAATGGTTGGCATACCTGCCATATAATCATTTTGAATCTGAGTTGATCCAAGCTGCTGACCTTTGTAAATACGAATGCCATAAACATCAACATCTGCTTCATCTGAACCAATTACTATTGACTTGGCTCCACCAACGCCAATAGGAACAAATCTATCTTCATCAGTATATATAAACGAACGATTTGATTTGCCATTTACATATATGCGTACAAGGTTCATGCCTTCACCGCGAAGGTTTCTAATGATGTTTATAGCAATATGCTCACGTTTCTCTTCTTGATAATGAACATCACAAATATCTTCGGTAAAGTTGTTTCTACTAAGACAAACTGCACGTGTAGGATAAATTTTTAATCCTGTGTACGCTTTACTGAAAGGAGCAGTTGCATCAATGATAGGAGACTCACCGACAATATTTTTTGCTTTTATGTCAAATTCTATTGTGATTGAACCTTCCACACCTTCATTGTTATGTCCAGTGTTCTCATCGAATAGTTCATACGGCAAAGTAAAACGATTGCCGGCACCAATACTCAAAACAGGAACATTTACTTGAGCTCCTGTAGAATCTGTTTCAATATTGCTAAGCCAACCTGAGTTTGTGTCCCTTGAATCCAAAAACAAATCATTTAACTCGTGGCTAACGCCATCAATAATAATAGATTGTTTTTCTGGAGATACAACAACGTTAGCTCCTTTTGTAGGCGCAAAATTCTCTGAATTGTCAATAATAAAATTAATGTTATTGCCAAATGTGATTCCGTTTTCGTTGGTGAAAACAGCTTGAGCATTAATTACATCAGGTTGTTCTTCACCTTCGTACTCCATAGAAAAGTTTTCGTCAAAGTCATAACTTTCTCCATTAGTGCAGACTACGCTTTTTTTTATGTAAGTTTGCCCTGTTTCAGAATCTTGGAGTGTAATGTTAAGCTTTGTTTCATTTTGGACTGGATTATAAATTGCGTAACGGAAAATCGTTGCGCGTGTCCAGTTTTGAAACTCTTCCATAATATCTGTAACAGCTAAAACAGGAGTTTTCAAACTATCGCCTTCTGGAAGATAAATGAACTGAAACTCCTGATGTTCGGTTTCTGCTGAATATCCTTCACCAAAAGCAATCCACGCTTCTGCCTTTATAGCTCCTCTTACCAATGTAAATTCTTCTTGGGTTAGAATTGCTCCATAGGTATTGTCTATATATGTAGCAGTACCAATTGAATAGTTTTTAGTATATCCATTAATCTTGATTCTAAGCTGCTTATCAACATTGCCTGAAATGCGAAATGGTAGCTGCACACTGTCTCCTTTATAAGCGGTTGCAATAGACCCTTCATAATTGGCAGATACGTTAGAATATATAACCGTTAATGTTACAGGGCTTGCGGTAATACCGCTTGTCTCACCTGTTGCCACCAAACGAATCTGATATGTTGCATCTGATGTCAGCAGTTTACTAAGGTCAATTGTTTTTGTCTGACCAGACTGTATGCTAACTGTAAATTCTTTACTTGGGTCCCATGCTCCCCACGAGCCGCTTGAATTTTGTGTACGGCATGAAACAACGATAGTTGCATCTTCATCTTGATCAGTTGTCTCCTGAGTAATAGGATTGTACTGCTGCCATAAATAAGATACCTCAACACTCGCAATTGGCTTACTCGTCACAAGAGAACCAGACGAAATACGGGTCAATTTTACAATGTTACTAACTCCACCTTGTTCTTCCAGCAATGGGATGGCTATATTCACCAGTCGAAGTGCTTCATTAGCTTCGGGGTCTGTCATATAGTCGTTATAAGCGTTTTTGTCCGCAAATCCCCAAAAATGATAGTACCCATCGGTGTCTTTAGTTTGTGGAATGACTGGATAACCAATTTTGGACCCAAGCTGACTTTTTAAAAAAGCTTCAATATCCTCAATATCTACGCTTTGATTTAGCTCTTTGTCACACCAAGGCTCAGCGAGTGAGGTTAAGGTCTTACGAATTACTGTATTCTTTGCCATATCATTTGATTTAAATTTTTACTTTTTACGATTAGCTCCCCATCCGGTGCCATAATCCCAACCGTGACCATGCTGCCACCAACCACCGGCCAAACAGTTACTAACAGCCTCCCATATCAAACGTGCTCCTTGGTAAGTTGCAGATATGGCTCTACGGCCATAGTATCTTGCTGATAATTCTAATTTATTTCTGGTAATCATTCTTCAAAAATATTGTATTCAACAGTATCGATGATTTGTCCGCTTTGTAGGAGCGCATCATATTCATCTTGGGTTATATATACAGTAGAGTTTAATGATTCAATCATTTCATTGACTTTAGAAATCAGTTGATTAAACTCTGCTGCTGTAAGTTTTCCACTGGCATTGACCCCTTGATTGGCGGTCTTTGTTCCTATAGTAAGTTTATCAATAGCCATATTATTAGAATATTATAGGAAATGAATAATCAAAATTATCAGATAGCCCTATCTCACATACAAATACATCCGTGCCATCCATTTCATAGTTCAATGTCAGAACATTGTCACCGTCAGTTACATCAATATCTTCAAATCCGAGGTCAGTTGTCAAATCATCGCTCTTATATCTGTGCCATGTGAACGTAAAATGCTCCAACGCATATTCTACATTCACCGGCTGTCCTTGATAATAAACAGTAGCGGTCAAAATTGTAGAACACACACCATTTTGAAAGGCGTTACCTTTAGATGAAGTTACCAAAATAGTATAACCTTGAACATATTGTTTTGTTATATTGAAGGTGTCAGTGTATGTTCGTGAATCATTAAGCTTAATAACACACTGAAATGTTACTCTGCTTTCGCCATGATAAGTCAAAGGATTGCCTTCAGCATCGGTTGTTGGTGGCGGCGTAACATAACCCAGCCAATAGCAATCTTCAGGGAAAACTTCAAGAGTTGGTCCATTTGCCCCTGGAATCTTTTCCCATTTATCGCCAATCTGAAGATACCATTGTCTCTGACTGGATGTAGAGCTAAAACCAATCTCTTCTAAAGACATTACAATAGAAGCTGGACTGCATGTTTTACCGGTAGCAGAATCTTCCTGTCCAATGATTGTAAATGTGTCCTGACCCAAAATACGCATGTACCTATTGGCCATATTGTCTTGAGCATCTTGCCCAAGGTTATCCCAATTGAGAGTTACGTCCTTTCCAAAAGTTACTTTACCTTCTGAGTCCCATTTGATATTATTTTTAGCAAAATAACCTGAACCATCTTGATTTAATCGGAATGAATTAGTACGGGTGTCAATAGCACCTGTTCCATCATAATTCAGTCGCAATAACGGATTCTGAATGGTTCCACCAATACCCCCACGAGCAAACCAAGCTCCATAGTCATTCGTTTCATTCAGTATTTCATCTGTTGGTTGATATTGAGTACAGTACTCACCTGATTCAAGCTGTGGAGCAGTGATAAACAATATACGCTCATCTGGGTCTATGCTACCAGCTACAGATTGATATATTGAATCAGAAAATGAAAGAACAAGTCCCATTGTCATGTTCTCGTCAATTTTATCTGGCTTCAATAAATCAAAAAACACATGCAGCCTTCTCCATTCATGGGTTTGATATGATGCTATTTGAATGGAACCTATTACTTTGCCATTTTGCTTGATACCAATTTGGCATGGTTTCTTAGCATAAGCCCAAAACGAGAAACAATATCGTTTAGTTAAATGCTTATCCAACCATTCACGTGTTTGAGCTAACATTGTTAATTCACGAGAATTTTCTGTCTTGTACACATTTCCCATCCCCGTAGGATTAAGCAATGTCTCGTTATCAATTGTAATGTCAGTCAAAAAGTCCACATCACAAGAATTACGAAAACAGTTACGATGAATTTTACCAGCATAAAATGTAGATGCAAAGCCATTTTCATCACCAGCAGTCAACGTACCAGAAATATGTGCAGTCTGAGAAGCATATAACTTTTGGATATACGCTCCATAACCAGTTAGTGTGCCAAACACAGGATCTGATACACCATCCATTTTACCAATGCGTATAGATGTAGAATCTCCAAAATTAGAAATGCTATCAAGTAATATAATATTAAAGTCGGCTATCTCAACCCAGTCCTTAACACCTAATTTTTGCAGGTCAAGTTTGAATGTACGGAGATGGCGACCAGAGTTCATTACGTTAATTGCCTGAAAGTGGTAATGCCAATCTGTTGCAAACTCTTCAGTCCACTCCGCATCCTTAACATCACCAGTAGTATAGGCTATTTCAGCATTAACAGTAACAGCTTTGTTGGCACGTGCTTTATATGAGACTAAGACACGTTTTTGCGCTGCCACTAATTCATAAAAATCCTGATGCAAGCCACAAAATCCATCAGATACAGCATTTTTAGTCAAACGAACAATTCGATTGTTACCGTCTTCACTATTCTTGTATTGCGATGCCAAACAGGTACCACGAACTATATATTGAGAATGAGGATCTTCAAACGCTTCACTGGCTATATTCTCTGGCCAACACAAGCTCTTATTACGACCTATACCATCAATAACATCCATAAAAGGAGATTGACTGTCTGAGGCAGTAAGGTATAATGCGCCTGACCGGTCTGCGTTAAAAAGATTGGTGATTCGTACAAAATCAAGTAATTCCTTAGTCTTAGGGGCATCTCCTTCCAATAGTGCCCCCACAAAGTAAGGCACATCTTTTTCAATGTTGACAGTGGAAATGGTGCCATCATCTTTAAAAACAGGTTTACCATCTACATCATACTGAGCTTCTGTAGAAAATCGTTTAGTAGTGCCATGCGCTAAGACGCACATAAGCGAATAGATGATATTGGAACCGTCAAAATATTGGCGGCGCACAATATCACCAGTTTGTAATCCCTGAACTTTTTTAGAATCAGGGGCTATGAGTATTTGGTATTTCTCCAGTTTTACCGGTTTTGCCATCACTATAACGCTATCACTTCGTCTCCTGAGCAGCTATCACTCACCCATAGAGACCCATTTGTACCATATATTTTTTGGACTTCCAGTTCATATATTCGCATCTTTTTACGTACTGTAAGAGCATCAAAAGTAGCGTGGAAGCCTCCATTGGTAATTTCCTCTTTAACGCCCCATCCATAACCAGCAAAGCCACTTGCAAAACTGGGCGATGAAATACTACCGTCAAAATAACCATTACCAGCATACCGGATACCGTCTACTACTCCTTCAATGAACTTGCCATCATCAAAGAATAGAGCATCTTCTATCAGTCTGGTGTGATACTGATCGCTTTTTATTGCAAAATAATTTGCCTCAATAGGTTTGTCGAAGGCAAAAAATTCGCCATCAGTCAAAAAATGAAGCGTAGCAGACCAATCTAAATGCTTGTCTCTGAATGGAGAAGTGGTTTGCTCAAAGAATGTACTAAACATTAAATGTTCAGTTGGATGCTCATCAACTTCTCCATTCACATAAGGTATTAGAATATTTAATCGTTCAGTAGAATCGTCTTTATAAATAGCTGGCCCATCAACCGTTCCAAAACGAATTTGGTGAGGGAGTAAAATGCCCAAGTTAAAAGCATCAGTACGAAACGACTCCAATACTGATGAACCATTTACTGCACATTGAACCCTTAAACCATTTACAAAATTACCAGTACCTTCTTTAGAAATAAGTTTGAAGCTATTGGAATAATCCCAAATGTCCGACTGAAGTGAAATCTTGTTGGTTTGTTTTCCATTGTCACTGTCTCCCAAGTTCATTATCATTCCGGGAGCAGAGAACGAAACCACTTTATTATTGCGTACATGAATAATGTAATTCTCATCTAATTTAATTCCATGACCATTTATTATCCGCAAATCAGAATCAAGTACTGCACGATTTATTTGAACTACCTCTCCATCCTCTCCAACTTGGTCAATTATTTCTGAGTAAAACATTACCATTTGGTTGCACTTCAAAGAAAAGCCATTGTCAACAGTAAGAGAGCCTTCTATTAAAGAATTTTGTTTAACGGTAAGGTTTTCATGTATATTGGCACTTTTCATAGTCCAATCCACATCAATCTTATTAGAATTTCCTGAGTGGTAGAACTCGTGTTTGTTCCAGAAAATGCCGTCTTTATTAATAATGATATTCTTCAATGTAAAGACGCCATCAACATCAATGTTGCCTTTCACAGATATGTCTTGTCGTTCTATAACAAGCGAATTGTTATTTAAATAAATACTCTTGTTACCATCGAAAGCGATACCGTCTCCAAAATTCAAGACCCCAGTAATATCGACATTCCCTTTGACATTAAGACCGCCATGAACAATAGCCCATTTATTTTCCTTAGAATCAATTGATACCTCAAATATTTTTTGTCCGTTGACACCAGCATCAAAACCATACCAAGCAGACAATGCGCCTTTCATAGAATCACCTCCACGAGATACAAATCCGGTAGGTCCAGTTTCTTCCCCACCTCCACCGATGCCATCCACAACAGAGAGAATGGAGTTTGCAAAAAGATATGCAGAGTTCTTCATCAAAATAGTAGAAAAATTTGATGACACCTTATCAATCTCTGCCTTTTTATCCTGATTAATTACAGGCTCCCCGTTTGAATCAAAAACCGGATTGCCATTACTGTCTAATACAAGCAAGTCATCGGAAGACGGGAAAACTGGAGGATCGACCTCATTAGCTTTCACCATCCCCTGATAAAGCTTATCATACAAGTAATACAGGTCACTTGTTTTATCAAGTTGTTCTTCATTAAAATCAAGTTGTGCGTTTGCCATAACTATTTCTGAATTTGAACTTTATTTGTTAAAAATCCACTATGACTGGAAGCAAACGATTGTATTTTTGCTTTCAGTGAAATAAAACTTGCAATAACATTTGCTGGGGGTTGAGGCCCCATCATGGTTGGCGTCATCATTTGTCCAAGATACCCTACAAGGTCTGACAAAATAGTTGCTAACTGTTGGCCAAGTACAGCATCGTCTGTTCCGCTATCGCTACCAATGTAAACAACACCGTCAATAACCTTTACTTTAGATTTCCCCTGAGCAATGATGGCTTCGTCGTCGTTCAAGTCCAGCGTCGTCTTGTCATGTGTTATATTCAAACCGTCTTGCGTCATCGTCGAAGAAGTCTTATTGTCTCCGATGACTTGAGCAATCTGAGTACTGTCAATTGTCTGAGAAACTTTATTCTCTTCGTCTTCACCCTGAACGGTAGTCAATATTTTATCTTTTTCGTATATTGTATTCGTTTGAACGCCGGTCAATTCCAATTCGTGAATATCAGGAGCATTCTCGTCATCAGGCTTGTACTCCTCGCGCTCTCTAACTCCAATGGAAATCTTTTCATGGGAATCAAGTTGAATAAGATCTACGTGAGAAAACATGGTCACGTATTCATTGCCAGTTTCAGGGTCTTTGCTAACCAACACATCCGAATAAAGTTTGGGGATTATAATATATCCTTGAGTGTCTTTTTGGATGGCAGTCAGCAAAACGCCTTCGTGATAACCTATTTTAGCGTCTTCTGACTCAGCTATAGACCAGTCTGCATATTCTTGTACATCAATTGTACCGAACAATTCATCGTCCTCATCAGTGTGGATTTTGGCAACGAACCCAGTGACTTTTGAGGTGCCTCGAACAATACCTGTCTGACGATTGACAATACCTTTTAAGGCTATGGAACGAATAGCCTCACGTATCATCTCGTTAGACGAATGGTCCGTTAAATGTTTTTTCTTGTCAGTCATAACTATTTGTCCTGAGCTTTGTTGCCGTCTCGTTTAATGCAATACGGCAATGTTATTCTTTGACGAAATCCATCTGTACCAAAGGTTGTTGTTACCTCTTCAACTAAATAAATCCCATTTTTTCCAGGGTATCTTTTGTCAATTAGCTGCACTTGCTGTGCGGTATGGATATGTAAGTCACCAAATAATGTCAACGAACCCTCTATCCCTGTCATATTGTACCCTTCAAAATATTTAATTGCCTCTTCAGCTAACTTCTGAACTGTAACAGGAATGGTTTTAGAGACAAAAGCAATCTGTGTATAAAGTTTCATGTCCACCTTATCATTAGGAGCATCGGTCAAGTATCTTTTACCAGCTTTTAAAGCTTTCCTACTGAGTTTCGTCTCATTGACATAGCGATAACGTGAATTACTGTTAGATTCATCTTTTGCAGGATCATATTGAGGGTTTCTCAAAATAGTGATGTTGATAAACTTATCATCAGATGAAATACCATTGGCTTTCACCGCTAAAAAATCTTTGTCAGAAGAGGTTAAAGTAAGCCCGTTGTTTGCTACATGATAGTCGAAATGAATTGGAACTACCACTGGAGTTGTAGCGGCATTCAATAGTGAGTCTTTACCCGGATTTGAAAAATAAGCTCTTCCTATTTGAATGGCCGGTTGACCATTGTAGTCACTCAAATAACAGAACAATCCGTATTTAGCCCATTCTGTTAACACATCAGCTACAGTCAAATCGGTGTTCAATTCTACTGCTCCTAAGTCAAAATCCATTTTAGCTGTATCTGGATGCAAAATAAGACCAGTGTTCTCCAGAAGTTTATACCTTCCGTCTTCACCAATAAAGTCTTTAACTTCACACTTTTTCAATTTGACTTTAGGGCATGAAATTGTTTTCAAAAAACTGGCTAAATTCTCGCATTCCAATTCAATAGGGGTGTCAACGCTCACTTTCGTGATATACCCATCAAACATTAAGCTCATATATTTTTTGGAATCAGCTCCTGTGTTCTTAAAGTTTGATAGATATTCATTGTATGTATTATTGTCATTATAAATAGTTTTACCAGTATTTCCAGTTTTTGCCATTTCAGCGACTTTGGGGTCTGTTGTATATCCAAGATAGATCTTTATACGTTGTCCTACTTTGAAGGTATCTGCTGAAGCCACAGAGGTTTCTGTACGAGTTTCCTCAACTACACCACTATTGGAAAGTTGAACACTGATTTTTTGAAAATCTTTCTCTTCTTCAGCAGTTCTGGCAGTAATAGTTTTGCGCACTATGGTGCCACGCGGAAAACGTACAGAAGCGGTTCCGATCAGTTTTTTGAAAGATTCTTCTATTTGTACATCTTCGACTTCACAAATACGCATAATATCACCACTTACATCTCCATTAGGTTTCTTTTTATCTTTAGGAGTCCATATTTCAATCAAAGAAATGAGAATATGGAACCCTGGCTGTTTATTTGTATCGAACTCTGCCATAATTTTAGATATTAGGAAGTAACTCATCAAGACCGGCACCTGCTAATGAAGATGTTGTGTTTGTTGCAACATTCAAAGCTGTCTTAGCTGCCATTTGTGCCAGCTTGTTGTCAAGAATAGTTTTGTACCAAGAATCCCATTGCGATTCTGCAAGATCCTTATTTATAACAGCTATCGTGTCAGATTGAATTGTTATTGCATCATCCGGTTCTACTGCAACACACGTAAAGCTATAAGGCTGGATATTCTTGTATTCAGCGGCATCCAGTGAAAAATCTTTGATAATAACACGAGTAACGCCAAGAAGTCCAAAAGTGATAAAATTTACATTTACTATCCCATTGTACTGCATAATTTTCACAAAGCGCTTTACAGCTTCTGTCGGGTACACACCTTCGTCATTTGAAACAATAGAACCACTGATAGTGTATGTCATGTCACCACCTGAAACCAATTCTTTACGTGTAAAATCGCGCCCTTGGACTTGCGTAAGAATTATGTTTTTACTACTATTCATGGACACCTTTGGTGCAAGGTCTATATGAAACACAGTCTTTGTATCAAATGGATCTGCTTTATAATTTTGAGTTGTATGTTGAATTTCATTGCCCGGATTCCATAACTGTTCAAGAGTGCTCTTTTTCTTTATCGTATAAGATTCAACTGAATTTTCATCCCATAAGACATCATCATAATGTACTTTGTCCTCGCCGTCAAAAGACAATATAAGTGCTTCGGGAACAGGAGTTCCATACTTCGTTTTTGCAATAAGTTTGTGTCCCCCCTCACAAATAATAAATCCAAAGTCTTCAGTCGATTTCTTACCATTATTAATGAGAACTTTACGATTGGCATCTTGCTCAGTACGCATCGCATCTCTCATTTTATCACGAGCATATTTTTCATATCTTGGAAGGAGACTGTTTAATTCCCCTTCCAAGGTTGACATAGCGAGTTGCTTAGCTACATGAACCAAAGCACTTTTATATGCAGAACGAGAAACATATTTAATTCCACCCTGCGTTTTCTGGTATCGCCAATTTAGGCTGTTTACAAATTGAGAGGTCGTATTTCCTGCATTAAATACAAGATTTGACCATACACTATCAAAGTACCCCATATATTACGTATTTGCAAGGCCATTCAGCATCATGGTACCGTCTGCGGCGGCTTCATAGAGTGCGTAGGCAACTTCACGTTTGATTTTATCGATTATGGCAACGTTGTTTTCGTTGGTCAAGTCAATTGAGTCTACATTCATCAAATTTTGAATATTGATGTTAATTTGTTTTGGAATTGCGCGCTCCTTTTTATGGGATTTATAATCTGATGTTCTTGTACCAGTGTGTCCATCTTTGCCATCTCCACCCAGTGCGGCTCTGTTATTAGCCCCTGTCGGATTAGGGTTGGCAATTGCATTACCCATTTGCTGAGGAGTCATGGTTATACCTGTTGTAGTATAGGCGTTTTGAGGCGTCATCCAATTGTTTTCGCTATTCCAAGAAGGCCACCAGCTATATGGATTGCCAGATGTGGTATCAGACGAAAAGAGTGTTGGCCATTCTGAATTTACAGTCTGTACAGTTGTAAGCAGGGTATTCATATTATTGGACATATCCAACAAACCCTTCGATATTTGCGCTGGCTGATTATTATCATCAATAAGTTCCCATTGTTTTGAACTTGCATTCCAACGCCATTTCTGACCATTTACTTCTCGAACTTCGCCATCACGTGAACCAGACAATTCTGCATTTGAGCCCATAAATGACTGAGCTAATGTCAACAATGTGTTTGCGTATGTCTGAAGTGCCTGAGTTGAAGGGGACGCTTCAAGACCAAGCTTCTGGATTGACTCCAAAAGACGCTGCATGTGCCCTGCGGCTGCTTGTGCCATCGTCTCAGGTGTTTCACGTCCTTTCGGATCAAACCATCTACCATCTCCATTATAACCAAAATGACGATACCAACCGGCAATGTCATTTGGGTTATAGTCAGCGAGTGTATTGCCGAGAATGTCATAATCACTCCATCTAAGAGTCTCAACAACATCATTTTCTGTCAATTTACCATTTGCCAACTTTTCCTTAAACTTTATAAGGGCATTTTGAGCATTTGTAATTTGGAACAATGACTTCCAAAGCAACTGGGAGCCAATGTAAGACTGCGCAATGTCTTCGCTTGTCCAATGTTTTGCAATATCAGTGTCTTCATTCCATTGGTTAGGTCGAGTAAGATTGGCCCATGAAAAAGGACCATAAGTAGATGCGAAAGTGTCACGCCAATTTTTTACATCCTCAACAGTCGATTTACCATAAAGCATTTGAGCCAAACGCCGCTGATTTTCATCAATTATTTTAGAACGATATTGTCCATGCAACATTTCCATTGCAGCAGCAACATCATACATAACAGCATCGTTGGAATCTGATGTACCATCAGGATTATTAAACTTTATAATATTACCATCAGCATCTTTATATGCCCAATAAGTATGAGTTTGTGGTCTTCCATACCGATCATAGCCGTATGTTTCTGTTTGTTTATCAATAGATAAGCCGAATTGTTTGCCGTATTTATTGAACATATCGGCAGCATTCTGGGCCGCACCTGAACTACCAAAAACTGAATCAGCAGAATAAAACCGTTCATACATGGTTTTATATGTTTCATTGCCAATGTCTTTTGTCGTTGTAGCATTAGGTGTTTCAATACCAAGAAGTTCCTTCATCAGCTCAGTACGGCGTTGAATAAGGTCGTTAATGTCATAATTCTTACGCCATACAAATTCAAGGTAACGTTCTGTACGAGTATTACCATTCAATAAAGCCCCATCAAGTAATTGATGACTCTTCGTAAAATCGCTCACAAAACCTGCAAGTTCGTTGAGGTTTTGGTTGAAACTGGCGAGAGAAGTTCCAAGAGCACCAAGTGCTAATCCGGCAGCTGCAATCCAACCGGCAGGACCGCCTACCATAGCAGCCATTCCAGCCGCAGACAAAAGCCCACCTGACGCAATATCCCAACCATTTGCATTTTCCTTGGTCATTTGGTACATACCCATCATCATACCGGCAGAACCAATACCCATTTTACCCAAACTGCCAAGCCCGTTTCTTATTTGCAAATTCCGAACTCGTCTATTAAATGCTTTACGGTTTTGCTTGTAACGGTTTAATGCAGATTTATCTTCTGCTTGTCTGTTAGCATATACGCCAGAGTTCCATGCAGCAACTTCTGCATCTCTTCCGAAATTATCGATATTATTCAGATAATAGCCACTGGTTGATGCGTGAGGTCTTGACAAATCTAAACCTTTGCCAGCTTTTATATATTGTTTATAAGACAACGATGGAAGCCCCATCATTCCTGCAACAATGCCCAAAGGAGACGCTGACGCAGAGCCACCTAAATTCTTTAACCCAAACGGTATCATAGATGCTGATGCCGCACTGCCTAATTTTCTGAAAGAAACTGCCAAACTCAATATAACAGCACCAACCTTTCTCAATCCCAAAAGACTAAGAAATACACTTCTAACAGCTGTAACAGCTTTTACGACTGGCCAAATCATTAACTGGAATTTAGCCCATACTTTAATGATACCACCAAATTTGTCAAAAAACACAGCAAACCATTTGGAAGCATCAATAAGAACTTGAATGAACTCCATTAAAGCATCGGCAACCTTCTTGAATGTTTTTTGAGCTTCAGGGTTCTTGTTAGGGTCCATCCAATCAATTGCAGATTTCATCCAAGCACGTAACCCTCCCTGCACACCGTTAAATGCAGTTACTCCTTGATCTGTAAAAACAGAGGTAAGCTGTGCCCACAAACCCTGGAAAGTGTTTTGCTTTTCTTCGGCCAAACGGCGTGTCATACCGCTCGCTAAAAAGTTTTCAAGATAAACGTTTTCCCATTTATCTGCATGAGCTGCAAGGGCTACAGCACCGGAAGCGGCTGTTTTATGGAATATTCTATAAAAAGCATCTACATCGAGGTTTTTGTCATGAAGCTCTTGAAACACCTGAAGCAAGTCTTTTCGTTTTCCAGATTTATCTGTAAGACTAACACCAATCTCATCCCAACCTTCCTGCTGTTTTTTGGTAGGATTAGCAACGTTTGCCATAATTGTACGCATAGTCGTACCAGCCTGAGAGCCTTTGATACCAGCATCACCTAATACACCAATGGCCGCAGTTGCCTCTTCAAAAGATATACCACCAGCAGAAAGCAAAGAAGCAGCATATTTATAGGCTTCAGCTATCTCCGTCAAAGTTGTATTAGACATGGTAAACGTATTAGTCATAATATCAGCTGCATTGCGCATCTTATTTGGTGCAATGTTATATGCAGTCATAATATTTGTTACCACATCTGCGGTTTCGCCAAGCTCTGTGTCACCAACCAAGGCTATGTCGGCAATAGGACTAATAGATTGCTGAATTGCATTTGCATTTAAACCGGCCATAGAAAGGAATCTGGCTGCATCTGCAACCTCAGTCATCTTAAATTTGGTCTTCATTCCAACATTACGGATAACTTGAGTCATGTGAGCAAATCGACCTGCAAAATTTTCTTCATTGTCATGTGACTTCAAGATATTTTCTACCGTCTTCATTATGTTGTCATATTCGGTAGCCTCGCTGAACACATCGGATATAAGCATACCAGCCCCTGAAAGGCCATAAGCAATGCCCATACCTTTCAACATATCTATTGCTATACCGCCGTTACTGGGGAGCGGTGTTGGTCCCCAAATCTTATATCCAAGATTTGTCGGATGCTTAATTGCAGATGGATAATAGCGTTTGGGCGAAGACGATGTACTGGAAGGTGCGGTGCGCGTTCGTTGTACAGAGCCAACAGTTGTAGCAGTGGTTCGAGAAGTGGTTTTGGCTTTATTGCCTACACCACCCAAAGTAACGCCCATTGCATTTAGCTGTTGTACTTCAGCCTTAGCCATTTGTAAAGCACGAATCAACTTGCCAATCTTCTGAGTGGCAGGTTTAGTATCTATCTTAACAGAATATTTCCCTCTGTTAAGTGCACTCATAGTCTCCACGAGACCACGAACTTTATTTTGTAAGTCTATAATTGGTTTCGTAGCTTTATCCATTGACGATACCGCACGTTTAAACGAATTAATCGCGGATTGTGCATTGGCAGCATCAACATTGACTATATAATTTACTTGATATGTTTGTCCGGCCATAATTAAATCGGTCTTTTACAAAGAATAGAGATATGTATAAAGGCATGGGGAAAAGATTAGCCCCCGCTACATAAGATTTGTAACGAGGGCTTTCAACGAGTTTTATAATCCTAAAGCATTTGCATGTCTTGTAATGACCATTTGTCCGTGCATCCATTCAGCTTCGCAAACAAGTCTGGCGAACTCTTCATCATCAAGGTCATCAATATTGACTCCTGGAAAATAATGTCTTAGGAAGATTATTTTTTGACGGAAATAATCATCCTCTTTTACTTCCCAGGTTTCGATAAATTTATGACACGACCACCGCGCATCTGGATAATATGCTGAAGCTGACCCATAAGACCAAAAAGGAACAAGGAATCATCGTCAATGAGTTCACGGTCTCCGTCCATGAAACAATCACGAGCAAGCTGACGCATAGCCGATGCTTGATCTTTCTGAGCGAAAGTCATGTACTTAGAGAAATCGATAAACGAAGGCTGGCAAAAGTACCCAATGTAGATTTCCTTTTCATCATAGTTGGGATCGCCTTCTACCATTAAGGGAAAAATTTTCTTCTTCGGATTCTTAGCTTTCAGTTCAGCAACTTTTTTTTCAACAGTTGCAAGCACTTGAGGGTCGATAGCTTCGACTTCCTGTGTTTCAATAATTTCTTTATTTTCCATATCTTTATGAATATTATTAAAGTTGTCTTTATTAGAGAATAGCGCATCAATAGATTATAAGAGTGAAAATATACCAAAGAAAAATGCGACACCAGCCAAAAGCCAGTGTCGCATACACTCTAATAAATCCTATGGAAGAAAATTATTTAGTGCTCAATTCAATTTTGAACGGATTCAACTCAAATTCCTTAGTGATGTTGGTATCATCCTGAGAGACCTCCATTCCGTCTTCGTTGAACAAACAACCTTTCAGAGTAACAGTCTCCGTAGAGAAATCTTGAGTATTAAACTCATTTGCAAAAGAAATCACCAAATCAAATTCGCCAAGAGCCATCAAAGAACCTTTAAGTGCTCGAAGCTGAACCTGAGTATTGTAGTCCATCGTAATCTGAGCTGTGTACTCAGTGTTTCCAAACCCACGATTTACAGGCTCTCCACCGAGACCATAATTGGTCTCAACTTTCTTCTTTCTGTTCCACTTAATAGCGGTTACTCCTTGAAGAATAATCGGGTTTGGATTAGCTGACCCAGTGAGAGCCAAAGAAGTCAGCTGAACCATTGCCCATGAATAGGCTACGTTATTTACAATCATTGTAGTATGTAATTTTTATTACTGCTGACTTACGTAAAGACCTTCCGTCACTTCAATCGACTCGGCGCATCCCATAGGAACGATACCATACGAAAGAGTCAGCTTTTTGGTAACAAGAATATTCTGTTCAGCTGGTACTGTAATAAATGCAGTGCCGCTAATTTCCTCTGCGCTTTCCATCTCATCCAAGATGTCTTTGAGAAGGTTCTCAAAAACAGTTACCTGAGCAGAAGACAGATTGCCGTTAGAAGGGTCAACTTTAATTGGAGAGTTCACATAGGGAAGCAACGCTATACGAATGAGACGACGGGATTTGTTGATTGTTCTGTTACGTGAAATGGTGCAAAAATCTCCAGCAGAACAAGTATGATCGTTAGCAAAATATGTATGGCCTTCCATTCCTTCAAAAGAGCGGACAAACACATATCCAGCTTCTTCTAACGCATTTAGCTGAGATTTACTTAAAGCTGAATAGCTAAGCCCATTTTTAATTCCACCCTCAGCCAATGATGAATCTCCAAATCCCATTTCAATTGCTGGAATGTAATTTACAAGGTCGAATTGGCGAACCCAACCAATAGACTCACCAACTCCGGCTTGTGTTAACGTACCAAGAGCCAATCCAACAACACCTACAGGAGTTGTTGATTCAAGAGATGCTTGCATACGTCTAACTTTTTCATCCATAGATTGAGACAGCAATACTGTTACATAGCGAGCATCAACTACGCAAGAAGGAATTTTGCTGATTGCAATCTGATCTTTAGGACTGGAGTCAACAACCACTTTAGAAGTGTTTGCACACAGTAAAATAGAAGCTGGAGCAAAATAGTCGTCGGCAAGCTCAACAGCGACACGATTAATATCTGCAACGAGATTGAGAGAATAGGTGTTTGCCATTGAATCGGGTTGGCTCCACAATTTCTGTTCAGTCCATACACCAATCTGGAATATTGATCCGCTGGCTGCACGCTGCATCTCAATAATTGCATTCCAATCATCAGAACAGTCCGCAAACATGACAAACAATCGTCCACTACCACCAGCCATACTGAAGAACTGGCTGATATGGTAATACGGAATACCGGCCAAAATATCCGTGCTTGCACTGTCTTCTTCGTCAACTCCTCCGGTATAAGCAGTAATCCCTGCCTCAATAGCATCATTAAGGCTATTAAGCTCTACTACTTTGTCCTTCCATGTGTCAGCGATATTAGCGCCACCACCCTCAGTCCAAAACTTAGTCTGACCAGAGATGTCGAAAATGAGACCACATACTTTTTCAATTGTGTTAGATCGCAATACCGGAATATTGCCATCTGTGTCTCGCATAAAAACATTTCCTAATGCCATTGTATGATAGTTTTATTGTTTGTAAAATGGATTTTGATAGAGAACCGCATCCTTCAAGAACGCTTTCGGAGTATCGGTTGGGAACACGCCTCCCAATTTATCAATATATGCCTCCTTTATCTCTTCATGACGTTTCAAATAGTTCAGCGCAAAAGGAGGAATATCGCTCTGAGATGCACCAACTGTTTCGGTTATTATTTTGTCTTTTTCAGAACTGTCTGCTGTATCCTCATGACCACTGTTTGCAGGTTCCTTTTCAGGCTCGTTATCAACCTCAGAGGCTTCTTTTTCTACTGGGGTTTCAGCTATTTCTGTGTTTATCTGTGAGGTTTCAGGTTCCGGCGCATTTGTTTGTTCTGTTAATGTTTCCGTACCTTCAATTGCTTTCTTTTTAGCCATAAGATTATTGAGTTAAATGAAAAAGGAATGGAGTTTCGGTGTCTCCACTCCTTTTTTCGATGATACACTAATTATTACTTATTAATCAGTATGATTTTTGTACGGTGTCCAAACGACAATTTCACTCGGACGAACCAGGTTAACGTCCATTTTGATTCTCATTTGGAAGAAATACAATTCAGAATTTGCTTGAAGTCGTTCAACCTTTACAGACTCTTCGTCTGTGCTGTAGTCAATTGCCATCCACAAGCATGACTCCTGATCCGTAGAGAACTTACCGAAGAAAATAGTTGAATCAGGCATACCGTCGATTACAACAATTTCCTTTCCTTTGAAAGTTCTGCGGTTGACATCAGGGTTTTCAACGTACTTGTATTCCTTCTGAGTAGTCAGGTACTGGTCGTACAGGTCCCATGTTTCCCAACCCATAACAAATTTGAGCTTCTTTGACTTACGTACATTGGCAGGAGTCTTCTTCCAGATTGTGTACAAAGCATCTTCTACATCTTTACCTGTGGTAAATTCAGTAGCGCCAGCCAGAACAACTCTACCAGAAGCAACTTCATTTTTAATAGCTTCTGTAACTCCACTGTTTTTGTCAACCGCATCTTGAGCCTTCAGGTTTGCCATTACTCTCGCAAGAGCACCGTCGAAATACTTCATCTTACCAGCAGCGGAATCTCCACCAAGTTTAGTGCCACCTACAGGTGCATCGATTGTAGAATCATCTCCGCCCTTTTTACCACACCAGATACAGTCATTTACATACTGATCTTTTCGATCAAGCAGCAAACGAAGCATTGTTTTTTGAACAGCAGGGTCAAGTTCTCTAAACACCAACGGACCTTCAGGCTGGGCAAATCGCCAATACTCTTCAAAATCACGAGGATTAAACTCCAAGTAAATCATAAAGTCCTGCGGGTCGAGATAACGCTCAGACAGTTTGTACTGGTTAAATCCAGTTTCGTCATTAGCGGCTCCTTCAGTAGATGTAGGGGTTGGTTTGTTATCCTGAATAATAGAACCAAGTTGAATATGAGGCAGAACGTAACGTTTCTGAATACCGGGCTTCACATGAACAAGACCGGCCTCATAGGTCTCATTCCCCTTCGCGGTATAAACAAGGAGGTCTTCAAGTACCTCGCCCGCATAAGTGTTACCGGCAAAATTGATTGTAGCCATTGTTATAAAGTACGGGGATTAAAATTTTTCAAATTCTACCTTGCCGAACTTTTCTTCAATTTTAGCTTGCATTTGAGCATCAACGTCTTTCAACGTGTCCTCAATTTTGCCTACATTGGCAGGGTCGTCGGCAATTTCTTTCGTGATTTCTTCACGAGCCTGGATTGATGCAAGAGTGCTCTTGACTGTGGCGAAGTCAGACTCAGCCATCTTAGTCCAAGCATCTTTTGCAGAAGCCTCAATTTTACCTGCCTTGATTGCGTCGTTAACAACGGCTTCAATCTCAGCTGCACGAGCTGCTTGCTCTGCGTCCTTGTACGCCTGAAGCGATGCCTTAGTCTCAGCCAGTTCGCTGTTGACGTTAGCGAGTTCAGCTTCTTTGCCTTCCAGTTTGATCTTAGTAGCAGTAAGCTCACTCTGAGTGTTTTTGAGTGCTGCTTCTGCATTGATCAACTCAGCAATGCGAGCTTCAATCGCTGCGGCCTGAGTGTCCTTAGCGAGTCCAAGTTGTGCTGAAATGGCGTCGAAATTGTTTTTTTCGTTAGTTTCCATTTTGTTATCTTGGATTGGTGAATAATTGTCTTTCTGATTACGAATAGCACTTATCGATTCAATAAGTTTATTTTCGTCCACTTCAGCAGATACAGCAGACATGATATTGCGAATATCTGCCGCATTATCAATGCCTATCATTTCATTTTTCACTTTGTCACGCACCTTCTTAGAAGTCTTGATGACATTCTCTGTTGGGAGGAACCCTGCCTTAACAGCGTCTTTAGCACTGAAAAAAGTGCCGTCTGCATCCCCTTCGCCGTTCATAATTTCTGCAACCTTGTCTTTAGCAAGCCCAAAACGTTTGGTGTATATGGTTTCCAACTGTGAGCGGAAAGCTTCAACAGTTTGCTTCACTGATGGGTCATCATCTTCAACTTTTGAGTTGAAAGGGTTATGAATCATCAGTAATGAGTAGTCGTGCATATAAAGATTGTCTCCAGCGGCCCAAATGACACTGGCCATAGAAGCAGCAATACCTTCTATCACACAATCAACTTCAATCGGACAAGAGCGAATAACTGAGAATGTGCTCATTCCGTACAGTACAGAGCCACCTTCGGAATTAATCATTACGATAATCTTTGAAGGCTTTACATAGTCTTGCAACCATAAAAACTCATCGTTAAAGCAACGAACACTATACTCATCTACGGCTGAAAAAAAGCGAATGATAGCTGGCTGGCCTTCCTCAGCCTTGCCAACCACGTATTTCAAATTTTCTGCATCCATTATTGATTACTCTTTTTCCAAGAATAGAACATTGCAAATCAAGTCGGGTGAAATCATTGTTTTTTATCGTAAAATCCTGCAACATCCTCAAACTTCGGGTATTCGTGATTAGGTATATGGTCTGGATTTGCAATCTCGTTTTGGTCACTTGGCTGAGTAAACGGAGGTACAGTAACGTACACATCCTTATAATCCTTATAGGCGTATGATGTGAAATCTTGAAACCAAATTTGATAGTCAATCCAATAAGGTTGTAGTGCATCATCAAAAGTCAATGGCTGGTCCCAATACTCCAGCTGAAAACGATAGACCAATGCTGGAAAATCGCTCTTTTTAGATTCAATGGCTGCAACAATACGTTTATACACTTCAAGCCCCTCACACTCAACCTCGTCATCGCTGTTATTTAATCGATTAAGGACATAATGAATGCGCATGGTTCCTTTACCATCAGCAATATTTGAAGTTCCAACATTGTAGTAAATATTAATAAAATGAATAAATACTGCTGGAAAAACAATTCCATACTCTTGATTATTCCCATTGTACTTAATACGATTTAGCTGTCCATTATCCAACTTAATAGTTTTGAACAATGGGGGGCTATTAGGATCTTTAGGGTCTTTAGGAATAGATTCCAAAATTTTTCGTACAGCCTTATATGCTTCAACCATTGCATTGGTTTCTACGACTTCCTGCACTTCATCGCTTTCATGGTCGGGAACAACAGGAATTTCTTTCGGAGCTGATGGTTGTATTGGTTTATGCTTGTCAATTATCATAGTCTTACACCAGGAAATGTTCTAAAAAGTATTCTTTCTAATTCTCTCAATTTGTCATTCATAACTGATGAGTCTCGTTTTTCTGTAGGCATAAACTGGCGCTGAGGCATATTGGCTACACGACCGGTTCTTACAGATGGATCGTCAGAGTTGTGTACTGCGGCAAAACAAAATCCTTTATGATTATATGTTCCTTTAAATGATTGAGGGTCAGTAAAAACTCTAACCTTACCTTTTGCACGATTATAGGATTCAGTCTCATAGACAATAGAGTTCCGTAATGACCGAGATTCAACCAAACCTCCGACAGTAAAACCACCTTTATTCCTCTTAGGACGATGCTTCCAAACCATACTTCCTTTTGAATTAAATCGCTTCATATCAAAAGATTTTTGGAAAATATCAACTGCGGATTGTCCTACTGACACTTGAAAGTCCCAGACATTCAAATCAAAAGCGTGTGGCAACGGTTCCCACTGAGCAACAAATTGTTGTGGTGTCAACGGAATGCCTCTATTCATTGGCGCCATCTTCTAAATATTTTGCTTTGATACGCTTGGCTATGGCATTGAGACGGCCTACATGCCGCTCATCAACTTGGAAATATGGATGTTCATCTGAAAATATGCGACCTCCTAAAGCCACACTTTCCTTAAATGTACGATTAAACCAATCTGGCATTTCAGGAGTGGAAGATGCTTTAATAGATGCCATTATAGTTTCAGTATCTTCTATCAAATAGCAACGGCATTGATGCTCAATAGGTGGAATCAACCACGCTGGAAAACTGGATTTGGGAGCGGTAAAACCTTCATATTGAAGATGCCAAGGGCGTACACGCTCATCACCTTGTGTCATATACATCAATACTGTATTATCTTTTATCGTGGAAAGATAAGCAGCGATAATCATAGCATACTCAATATCTACATTCTCAGTACGCATATATCTATCATGGAATTTAGAAAAGATTGGAAAATAAAAATCAAGCCAGCCCTCTTCATCCATTTCATCTTCACCCTCGTCATCAAGCATCTCCATTAATTCTGCCATATCATCAGCCATTTGATATTCTTCAGCTACAGCAAAGTCGGCTATATTATCAACTGCGGCTAAAATGATATTGCGTTGAACTGCTTGTTCATTATTAAGTCCGTCTGCATTACGAATCAATCGCAGCGCTTCCTCAAAATCAATGCCGAACCCGACACATGCTCTTTGAATAGCAATGTCCGCGCGAGCTTCCATAAGTGCTTCCAATGACTCCCACTCATCTTCGTGATTCACCATGTTTATCACAAAATCATGGAATAAAGGAAGAAGAATAGCTACTTCCTTTTCATGTTGGTCCTTACTGTCATCCGGTTGGCGTAACGCAACTATATTGGAGAGATGGGTTGGACCTATAGCCCCCTCTCCCGAAGAAAATTTTTGGTTTCACGGGCGCGTCCGTATCGACGGAAATACTCTTCATCAGTGAGATGACGAGTCGCGCTCTTGCTATAACCGCTGCTGCTTGTCCCGCCTCCAGTTGGACCGCTTGCCACACCATCTACAACGTTGAGTTGACGCTTAACCTTAACACCAAATTCCTGCTCAATCGTTTCTGGGTCCATTTCCCATGATGTACTAAGATTTTGAAACAAACGTATGCGGTCTTCATCAGACATCTCAATACGCTTTGCATATTTGAACTCAAGACCATCCTGAAGATAACCTAAGCGTACAAGGCGAGGTATTACAGTCTCATTCATTATCAACTCAATGAAATCACGGTACACCTCAATACGATCACGGAAAATATTTTCATGTGCTCTCGTGGCACCGACATACGATTGAGTAGCACCAGCCATTGATTCTGAGCCAAGAATAAGATTAGAAACATCTTTATCCACATTAGCAATAAGCCCAGTAAATACATGCTCAGAATTACTCATAGTGAAGGTCTTAATGTCTACCTCATCATTCAATCCGGTTACAATCACCTTATTCTGTGCAGCGCTGGCAATATCATTTGCCATTCGCTTACGGTCAACAGTATTCTCTGATTCAGTCTTACCATGAATGATTGGCTGGCCATAAGTATGTGAGAAGTTAACATAATTAGCAAATGTAAATTTTTTAGCCAGAATCAAAGGGGCAACAGCAGAAAATAACCCAAGCTCTCCACTATTGATTAAAACATAATGGTCTGAATACTTTGGGTCATCAAAACTCCATTGTGGCATCCAAATACCCTGGCGCTTCACAATTCTGCGCTGATCAGCTAAAATATTTCTACGTTCAACAAAATTCACCGTAAGACCACCGCGTTCCATCTCAGTGTCCACAAAAAATTCTAATCCAGTATAGCCATATAACTTTGATTCAGCGATACCACGTATAATCTTTAGAAATTCTGTATTCTGAATTTTACGAGTTTCAGCTATATCTTTAGTGTATTTTCCTTTTTCATTTTGCTTTGCCATCATAAATCGTTCTCCGACAATCTGAGAAAATAATGTTTCCATGACTCCGCGTAAATGAGCATCTTGCTGAACACAAGCTTCATATATGTCAATCAAACGGCTACGGTCATCCAACACCGTACCGTTTTGTAGATGCCGAAAAGAAGACTGGAATCTACATCTGCGCTCAATCTCCCTAACGTATTCTTGTACGCTCTTCTTACTGGTCATAAAAAAACTTTCCAGCTGTTGAGTGACACTTGGTTTATTTGATAATTCTGTGTTAGCCATTTGTTACTGTGTTTACTTTCTGAAGAATAGAAGTTTTTATCCTCTTTTGTTTTAAGTGCGAACACACAATTGTCTTAAATAAATAGTCGATTAAATAAAAACACTTATTTATATAATTTGTAATAAGCTGAATATCAATAATAACTAAAATAAATTATACCAAAAAGATAGTTTTCATTATTGTTGTATTGAAAATTTATATACCTTTGTTGCGACAAATTAAGTTTTACTTTAATGCAAATCATTATGGAAGAAAAAGATCTGAACTATTTTCGAGTAAAAACAGAATGTACAGTTGAACTCTCCGATGGTGCTTTGGCTAAAAAGAAGATTGAGGAACTAATACTTGCAACAAGCTACACTGAAGCTGAAATGCTTGTAAATGAAATCATATCTTCTCTAAATCGCACCCAGTTCGGTAGCGTTAATTATGAAATCATCAAAACAAAGATTTCGGATGTATTATTCAATGACACCCTTGTTCAAGAGCAGACAGTGAAAGGTTTCTACTGCAATTACTTTGAAGAGGATGAAAACACAGGTGTTGGTCTTTACATGGTTAAGGTAATGTTTTTAACTTTAGACGAAAGAACAGGCAAGGAAAAGAAAACGATTGAAGACTTTTACGTTCCAGCTCTTTCAAATGCTGACGCAAATGATAAAATCAATACACATCTGAGAAAAACAATGTCTGACTTCGTAATCCGAGACACAAAATTTGACAAGGCAGAAGCTATTTATTGGCCACTTGATGTACATAAGAGAAAAGTTGAAAATTTTGAACTTAGCTAATGTTGGGTAAAGCAGGGAAAGGCGAAATCGAACTACAGTGTAAAGAGCAATCCTTTCCTGAATTTCCCGATCTGCTCTTTGGTCAAAGTGAATCTGGGCGGTCATACTTTGATGCTACACACTATCTGTCTAAAATGACAGAACCTACGCCTATACAGCCATTCTTCAATCAGTATCGTTACCAAATTAAATCACTGTGTGATACATACGAAATTCAACCAGACCAAGTATGCTTAATCAATGAAGAAGGGCATTATCTAATTGATGGAACATTCCTGTTCCTGTTCATAGCATTTGTCGAACCTGATTTTCTGGCATATATGTGTGATAGAATCTTTGAACTATTTGCACACGGAGTAACTGTTTCAGACACATATCTTGTATCAGCAGCTCGTACTCGCTTATCCAGAACAATCCTATCAGCGATAAGTGACTATGAAGAAAAATCTAAATAACAAGACCAGTAACCCTGTTTTGGTCTTCAGTCCACTTAAAAGATTTATTGGCTACTTTCACTCACTAACAGCGGCCGCGGCTGCTTTCAAGATGTCGCGTTCATCGATACACCAGGCGTGCGTTGGCCCAAGCATATCTTGTTGCGGTCTTTATTTTCGATTTCTTGCTAATGATATTGAAATTGAAAACGGAGACTACGGTACTTTAAGATTGGAAGAGTACGACTCTATGTGCGGAGTAACTCGTGCATATTACCCTACAGCCAGCATGTCTCGTAAAGGAATGAAATATAAACAAACTTCTAAAAAATAATAAAAATGAAAATCAAACTTTTATCGCCAAATGCCAAAATGCCAACTAAAGGCAGCGAACAAGCAGCAGGTTACGACCTATATGTACCCAAAGACACCATTATAAATCCAGGTCGCAATATTATTCCAATAGACATTGCGATAGCGCTTTGGCTTGGATATGAAGCTCAAATCCGTCCGCGTTCTGGATTCTCAGCAAAAGGATTTGAAGGATATATTATTACTGATAGTGGACACGAAGAAAGCCCTAAAAGATTTGACTGTGATGTCCTCATTGGCACAATTGACTCAGATTATCGTGGGAATGTAGGGGTTATCGTAAATAGCCATGAAACAAAACCATTTCTTGTAGCAGCCGGCACACGTATCGCCCAAATGGTAATTGAAAAGCACTGGAGCGGTGAATTAGTTACCGTAAATGAATTAGATAATACCGAACGTGGTGAAGGTGGGTATAACTCTACTGGCACCCGATAATTTATTCACCCTTAATAGGGCGCATCGCCACTCGGTGCGCCCATATTTTTATCCTTATGAATAATTCAAGAATCGTTCAGCTACTTGCTGAAATAAAAGAAAACAACGAGGCGTATCGTTCCGGACATCCAACAATCTCAGATGCCGAGTACGATAAAAAGGTTGATGAGCTTAAAGCTCTTGACCCAAACAATGAATGGTTTCAGCACATCGAGCCATCTGTAGTAAGTAAAGGAAGGAAAGTCAAGCTTCCTATACCTATGAAATCTCTTAATAAGGTGAAGTCTGTTGCAGAAATCAAACAATGGCTCAATTCAATGTCAATTCCAGAAACAGCCAAACTTGTTATTACTCCTAAATTCGATGGTGTGTCTTGGTTACGAGATGAGTTTACAAATAAAACATATTCACGAGGGGGAGCAGACAATGAAGGCCAAGACTGTTCTAAACATTATAATTTGCTGACTTCATTCAAAAAAGATGGAGCAAGCAATCTTAATTATACATTCGGTGAATTGGTCTTTGACTGTAAAACATGGAAAGACCAATTAGCTGGAAAAATCTCAGATGCGACTGGTGAGAAATTTAGATCGCCTCGTAACACAGCTGCCGGGCTTATCAATCGTGACGATCCTTCTGAAATCCTAAAGCACGCCACATTCTATCGGTATGGCGTAGGTGCTGTAGATCTTAGTAATTTCCAGACCTATACAGAATTACTCCAATTCCTTTGTGAAAAATACAACCAGCATATTTATGGTACGACCATCACAGTGGCCGAACTGGAAGAAACGAAGCTGGCAAATCTCTTTAAGGCATGGAGAAACGATTATTATATTGACGGACTTGTTATTTACTTAAATGACATTATGCTTTGGAAAGCAATTGGGCGCCAACAAACCACTGGAAATCCTCTCTATGCAATAGCATACAAGCACCCGGACTTTACAGATGTCTTTGAGAGTACAGTTAAAGGTATTGACTGGAAGATCAGCAAAGCCGGAGCACTAAAACCTGTGGTAAACATAGATGCTGTTGATACCGGAGATTGCACAATGGAAAACCCTACAGGCTATAACGCAAAATATGTCTTTGAAAACAGTATAGGTCCAGGTGCTCGTATTACAGTCACGCGTTCTGGCGGAGTTATTCCTAAAATTCTCAGTGTCATGGAAGAAGCTACATCTAAAACTATGATGAAACAGCGTGATAATCTTCTGTACTGTCCTGATTGTGGACGACCTACCAAATGGAATGACACCAATGTAGAGCTAATATGCACTAATCCGGATTGTCCCGGAATACGTCTCGCAAAGATTGTGCACTTCTATACTACATTAGAAGCGGAACAAATGGGAGAAGAAACTATTGCTAAAATGTTCAAGGCTGGGTATAATACTCTGCGACGTGTTCTTGACATCACATTTGATGAACTCATGCTCATTGATGGGTTTGGTGAATCTATTGCAAATGTTATACTAACAGCAAACAAAAAAATACGCGACGGAGTTGATGTTATCAAACTGATGCACGCCAGCGATTGCTTTGTAGGGATAGGTCAAGTAAAAGCCAAAAGTATAATTTCAAGTCTATCCGAAAATGACCGTTTTGCCTTTATTAACGGGTATGTGTTTACTGAAGACAACTTTGAACAGATGCCTCAGTTTCTTGCCTTAAACAAAACATCGCAATCTTTCTTCAAAGGTATCGCTCCATTCTATGAGTTTGTTGCTCTCAACAAATTAAAAATCCTACCTATGGAAGAAAAACCCAAGCCAATAGGAGACAAATATACTGGAATGAAAATATGTTTCACTGGTGTACGAGATAAAGATCTGGAATCGGAAATAGTCGCTCAAGGCGGTGAAGTTGTCAGCGGTGTGTCCAAGAAAACCACACATCTAATCGTAGTAGACATTGACTCATCATCAAGCAAGACAATAAAGGCAAAATCTCTTGGAATACCAATATTTACCATTGAAACATTCAAAGAACTTTGAATTGATATAGACTAATTATACCACCGGCTGTTGTATCTAATACCAGCCGGTGGTTTTCTGTTTGGATAAAATTTTAATGCAAAAGGATAGTTTTAAATAAAATCTTTTGCTTTTATAATTTCATTATGTAACTTTGCAAAACAAAAATGAAAGTATAATTATTATGGGACAGAAAAATCAGATTACAACCAGTGACCATCTTCCCTATGATGAGTTCACAAGATTACTCGATTGCCTTCATAAGGATGAAGAATATCGTTGGGAAATGTATGCACGCTTATCGTTTTGTACAGCTTGCAGGGCATCAGACACTTTAAATTTCAGATGGAAAGACATCTTAGGAGTTTCATCAATTACCATAATTGAGCAAAAAACTAAAAAAACACGTCAAATTCCATTCAACCCTTCTGTGCAAAAAAGTTTCAATGAATTATGGCATCTTCTGGAATGCCCGGATAAGAATGATTACATTATGGCTTCCCCTCAAGGCGACAAGCCAATAACTATCCAGTACGTAAACATGAAGCTGAAAGAGTTCAAATGTAAATATAGACTTCACATTGATAATTTTTCCACTCACACATTCCGCAAAACTTTTGGTAGGTATGTCTATGACGCAAGTGGACACAGTGCGGAAAGCCTGATTCTACTTAACAAGATTCTCAATCACAGTTCCATTCAGGTTACTAAAACATATATCGGAATTACCCAAGAAGAGGTTGCCAGTATATATGCCTCTATCAGCCTTTAATCAAAGGCAATTCAATTGAAGCACACACAGCTGTGCCCTTTCATAATTATATTCCACTCACACATATCGGGTTGTTACCTCTTATAAGGGCATGGCACATACATTTATCACTTGTTCTCATTGCGGAAAGCAAGAAGACCTTGAGTCCTTCCGCTCGATCAATAATCCGCTTGTTTCAAAAATGCGGAACGAGCAAATATGCTTTGACTGCGCCTACTGGATGAATAGATTGAATAACCCGGAGCCAGATACATTTGTTATAAGTGGAAAGCTATACAAACTGAACGCTCCATTCAAGCGACTGCCATTCAGAAAGACCAGAGCTATAGCGCTGAAATTTGTAATAAAGGTTGGCACCAAGGAAGTATATGCAATCACAGACATGCTACTTCGAGGAACAATTCCCTCAAGACTGTCAAAACTGGTTCCAGACCAATATAAATTCATCACGAGAGACGAATACCGTAGAATTATCAGGTATGAGGCTGAAATGTGTTTGTCAAAAGGTTGCTTTGACCGCTACCATTGCTTGTGGTACCGGGCTGACATCGCAGAACCGGCTGAACCGTGGAATATAGTTCCAAAAGATTATCAAATTGGCGGTGAAAACTGCCCAAGCTTCATAAACAAATATGGACTCAACAATGATTAATACAATTATTTTAGTTGCTGTGATAGTAATTCTCTGGAATACACTTACTATTAAGTTCCACCAGCAACAGATGATTCAGGTCATGGATGCTATTAGCGGTGCTCTTAAAGACATTGAAGCAAACCACGAACACACCCATGAGCAAGAAGTCAATACAATAAAAGCTATCAATGAGATGTGCAATGCCCTCAACCAATCCTTCATCACTACTGGTGAGTTTATGAATCACACATCATACACATTGAAAAATATCGCGGTCTGTATGATACCGTTCATCAATGAAATTAAAGAACGGGCATTAAGAAATGAAGATTACGAAAAAGCTCAGGAATGTATCAACATCATAAAGAATATTCAAGAAATTATAAAGCAGAAATGATATGAAACAGAACAAACCGCAAGTAGCTGGATATGGACTGCATTATCATGCGAACAATCAGCTTATCCCAAATACATCGGACCGATTGCTATTTCAATGTTTACTTGATATTGTCAGGAAACAGTTGGCAAACTCTCTTGATAACCAAACAATCATATTATCCCAAAGACAACTTGGATATATGTCTGGACTCAATGTGTATAGAACCGTACCGGCATCGCTTGAACGGCTGGAAGCACTTGGTTTAATTAAAAGACACAAGAACGGAATATCTATGATGTGCGACCAATATGTTGCACTTGTGCAATACTACGAATTGCTCAACAAGTCAGACAAGGAAAAATTCGCTGAAGAATTTTCCAAAAATGGCATACAAGTATTAGAAAATTACGGAATTGTTGCAGAAGTGCAATGTCGCTCTGAATTGGTTGGAGTTTCCGGCAGTTCCATTTCGATGCAGTATTGCACTTCTGCAACATATTCAAGTTCAGAAGTTGAAAATATTGCAGAAGTGCAACATTCAGACCAACGCAACCAAGAAATGTTGCACTTCTGCAACATAGAGGAATTGGGTTTCAATGTTGCAGAAGTGCAACATTTCTCACAAGAGATAGCAAAAACATTGCACTTCTGCAACACATATTGCACTTTTGCAATGTTTTCTGAGACATTAGATGTTGCACTTTTGCAACATGGGGTAATTGAAGCCATAAAAGTAGCATTTGAGACTGGAAATTTCCCAAAAAACTCGATTTTTGGGTCTGAAAAGTGTTGCACTTCTGCAATATCGAATGTTGCACTTCTGCAACTTTTAGCCTCAAAAGTGTTGCACTTCTGCAATACAGTAATAATATATAATAATAAAAATAATAATAAAGGGGGCAACCCTCTAAAAAACGAGATTCAGACAGAAGAAGAAAACGAAAACTTCCAGCAAAATATTCAAAAAAGTTTTGAGGGTTTCGGAAAGGTTGAGGTTATAGACCTTGATGAACCTTCAGAAAAGATTAAAGAAGATTTCATGGATATTGATGATATTTCCCAGCAAAAATTAAAAAGAGCAGAACGGGCAATGAGGGCAAAGAACTCTTATCGTAACAAACCATTCATAAAAGTCGAAAGGGCCAAAGAGATTGTCGACTGTCTTGATGAGGTTGTGAAATCCCCAGTAGATTTTTTCATCTATCAATTTTGGTGGGGTATCTTTGACCTTTACTGCGAACACTACCATCCCTCAACAAGAATCAATGAAGAAGGCGAGATAGAAGATGAACCCCAGCTGTTAGATTGGAAAGAGATGATCGGTGCCGCACTACCACAGGACGAGATATATTCGATTGCCCAGAATGTGTATGAAGATATGATTGGTGCAATCGAGCAAGGCAAGTATGTGTATGGAGATGACAATGAATGGGAAGTAAGCTTTGGGTTTACGACATTCCAGGATTTCAATCCATACGAAATCTTCCAGTGGAGCCCATGTACTATGCAAGATAAATCGGTTCCGGCATTGAAAGTTGCAATTGACCGGTTCTACGATATAGAGGCAAACGATGTGTTCACTCCAAACAAAGGAGGTAAGGTTGACAAGAAGACTAAGAACTCCCAGAATAAAAAACTTATCAATTTCATTTTGTCTGCCGATGACACCAGTCTATCTCCAATGGAATCTGCAATCAAGGAGTTCTATCGTGATTTTGTTGTCTCAGGTGATGATAATATCATTGATGAGTTCACAGACGGCAAAGGAACAGTCTTAGAAAGCGGTGGCGGGCTTCCAGATCATCTTTTAAAGCCTTGGTGCTACAATTTATCATCCGTGAGGTATAACGAGTTCACAGGCGTTCTATGCAACAAATACAAGCCTTGTGATGGAGTACACAAAAAAGCATATATTTTTTCAGCGGAGAATGTGGTAGAGTGGGATGAGCGGAATGGCTACACAGATACGATAGCACATGAAGCACTCCAGTAATGTGTCTGCAAAAACAACGACCGGCAAATGGTTTCATCCAATATCGCCGGTCGTTTTTATTTTAATCCTTTTCTATAATTTCTGGCCATTCATCAGATGCAAGATAATCTCTTAGCTTGGCGTTGAATTGAGCAAGCATTAGCATAGCTGATTTATGTGTCGTAAAATAGTTCCCGGCAAGATAGCGGAGATGCGATGTCGGGGTTCCTTTCTCTGTTTCCGTCCTAACTTCCATTTTGTCTGAAATGTAGAAGTATTTGCTTCCTACCGGCAACTCAACTTTCAGCGGTTCGATTCTTAGCAATTTGTCTTTCCACACTTTTCCGACCTTTTCCAGTTCTCTTCCAAGACGGCGAAAACAACTGGTTGAGTTTCCCAGTGTGGTCTGTATGTTTTCCTTGTTGATGCTCTCGAATACCATAGTACGTATGTCATATCCGGGAGTTTCCCAAAGAGAATAACCAATCTGCTTAGGACGGTTCGATGTCGGATAGGTAAAGTAACAATAGAACATCACATCATGTTCAGAGTCTATGTGGTGCATTACCCCGACACCTTGAGTTTCCAGTGAATAGTCATAGAATATCACTCGGTCTCCATTTTGGGGAATGTATTTGGGAACAAGCTTTAGTTTAATTGGGTCAGGTTGAAGATTGCTGGCAAAAAGGGCATCATAGAATTTATGGGAATCGTTTTCAGAGGCTTCGGATATTTCTTCAGGTGCTACGGAGCGGATTTCGGTACTTATGGACCCGTCTTCAAGGAGCGTTCCAATGATTTCACATGTCTGAAGAGTGCAATTACCCAGTAAAACAATCTCATTTTTGAAACAAGCGATTTTAAGCGCGTTTAAGCCATTTTCAAACCATTGGATGAAAGATTGCACATCTATCGTGTTTGAATCGGAATTAGGGGAAAACACGGGCGTTTTTGGGGTAATCTGGAAGCGTTGTACCAAGAATGAATTTATAAATTCAGAGTCTAATTGCGTTTTTGGGACATAATTAGACAAAAATGATAGTGTCTGAAACTGTGATTTCATTGTTTTAGGATTATGAATATATCAATTTTTAGACAAAGGTAAGTATAATTTTCAAAAGTATGCGAATAGATGTCGGATTTTGATGGAGATATTGTCAAAAACGGATTTGAAATATCGGTTCTGGGGAAAATTTTAGAATTTGTATGTTTAAGCGTTTTATGTGGCAACAATTAAAATTTATGGCAACATGTCCGGGGATGGCACATGTTATATATAATAATGTGTAACTGGAAGATTTCAACTTAACATGAAATAGCAGAAACGGAACATGGCTTAGACTCTCAGTAATCATGTTAAGAAAAACAGATTTGAAAAATTGGGGCGTAGTATATATATGGAATCCCCATCACCATGCACACCCTCCCTCGTATTTTTCGTTTTTGCACGCTTGCACCCCTTTGGGGTGCAAAACTTGCTTGTGCTCCTGTCTTTGCTATCGTTACGCTTTAAATATCGCTGATTTTCAACGCTTTATAACTTTCACTTTTGCACAAAGTGAAACCCTACGGGTTTACGTGCCCACTCCCACACATGGGCATACACACACGAGCGTGGGCAGGTCGGGACACTCCGAAAATCAACCCAATTTTCTACGAAAATTGCCCTTACACGCAGACTCCCATCCGCACCCAGCTTGCGACTACTGTGCGCCCATAATGCGTGTGTGGTAGTGCCTGAGCGTCAGCCCGTTACGAGTGTGCGCCCATAATGCACCCACTTGTACGCGATAAACAACCCCGTATGTGGGAGCGTATGACGCTCTCGTGTGGCTGCACAACACCGCACGGACGCACAGGAAGCTCACACGCCCTTTCTCCTGCGCATAATGCCTGCGGAAACAGGCGAAGCTACGTGTCGTGACGCCTTGAGTGTCAGCCCTAACTTTGCACCGTCAACATCGACAAACCGCCGCCGACGGGTTTCGGCAAAATCAAAATTTTCAACATCATGGCAAAATCAGCAAAAACATCCGCAAACGTAGTCGCTAACAACGAAGTTGTTAAATCTCAGTCCACAACCACAACCGCTACTACCCAAAGGGTAGTAGAAACCCGCGAAATGTGGGCTGTGGTCTTTGACCACACCGCCAAGCTCCTTGCAATGGCAGTCAAAGGCGAAGCCTTTGGGAAAGACGAAAACGAAGGCTTTGCCTTTGGCAAAACAACCGACAAGAACGGCAAAGTCCAAAAACTTGCATCGAAGATGCAACCGAATATCCGACCCTACTCGTACTCGCTGCTTGCTGGCTTTGCCAGCAAAAAGGGCTACAAACACGCCAAAGACACTGCACTTGCAACCCTCGACCTCGAAGAGGTCGCAAAGACGGTTTTCCTCAGCCTCCACCCTTCGGGTGATTTTGATAAACTTGTCGGCAAAGCCGAACCGAAACAAGCGAAATCTCTCGTTCAAGCCGTTATAGCTTTGCTATAAAGCCACAGACCACACCGGCTACCAAATCGCCTCGACCCCAAAGGGGTCGGGGTTTTGCCGTTTCTACGTGCGTGGGCGTGCATAATGCGTGCCCACATATTTTCGTGCGCATACATATACGCGCCCATGCCCACACTGTGTGCATAGCGTGTACAGGTATGGGCGTGCACGTGCATGACATACGCGTCCATATAGCGCCGTGTGGGTGCCCATCGGCAGTTCGTGGCTGTCCAGCAAAACGCATGAGGCTTCAAATTTTTCCTGGGTGCCCATGCGCTACGGTTATTGTGCATCCACAAACCGTCGTGGTCGTGCAAGCGGTATTGTGAGTGCCCACTGCAATATCATGGGAGACCACACACAATATCGTGGTCGCCCATAAATGCGTGAATATTGCCACATGTTTGGGCGACCATGCGTAATGTATGGGTGCTCATATATAACTTGTGTGAGCCCACTCATAATATGTGAGCACCCATAAAATCTTGTGGGCGTGTACTTTGCGATTGTGTGCATCCACAAATATTGCGTGGCTGCTCACAATTCATGGAAGACCACACACAAACATGGGCACCCAAAGCCGACAGATATTGCGTGTCCATGTTTGTGTGTGGTTGCGCAATATCGTGAGAGCCCAACATAATTCATGGCTACCCATGCAACTCGTGGGCACTCAAAATTTGCCTGAACGTGTGAGTCCACCGCCATGTTTGGGCGTCCGAAATTTGTGGGCTGGCGTGGGTAAAATGTGGGTATGTTTGGGTGTGTGAGGATGCCCATATTTTGTGTGGATATGTGGGTACGAATGTACATCCATGTGTGCAATATATTTGGGCGTGCAGATAATGCAAGATGGGCGCCCATTATTGCGTGAAATTATGAGCGCCCATGAGGTACGTGTGGCCACATCTTCGAGAGCGATTCATGGGCGCTCATGTCGTCTGGAGGTGGGTGCGCAAAATGGGTACGCCCACTATGAGGCGTCCATGCCCATGTCATGTGAACGCACCCATTTTTGCGCCTCCTTGCCCACGAAACTTTTCGCGCGCCGGCTTCGCCTCATGCGCTAAGTTTTTCAAAAATTTCTTTCAAAAATGTTTGGAAATCAGTGCATTACAACCCCATATTTGCAGCGTCCGAAATCGACATCGGCAGGTGTTCGAGAGTACGACACAAGTTCTTTGAAATGATTGATATGCGACAAGCGTTGTACGAGCCTTATGGCATACGACGTGAGCACAAGATAGCCCTCGGAGAGTGGTGGAAATTTATGTCTGACATATTGAGTACACGTAGGGTAACAGGGTCTAAACTGCATATCATGCTGACACGCTTAATGCTCCCGACATAGGTCATAACTATGTCCGTTCGTGACAAGGCGAAAACCGCATTTTGTAGCAATGCGACAAGCAGAGTCAAGCGTAAATTTTAATCACCTGACACACGAAAGGCGGTGTGTGGGCTACACATAGGTGCAAGGACCGAGCCGACATGATTATGGCTAAAACTAACAAGTCAAACAGCGCAAACGAAATCAAGTTCAACGTAACTTTTGGTGAACTTAACGTGAACACAATGCCCGCAAATGCAGCGGTGCTCCTGCGTAACGCAAAGAAACGCATCGACGGTGAAATGAAAGAAACAACCGAGTTTATGGCGATTGAGGGAGTACGTCGTGCATCAGGTGACGGTATATTGCTTCCCTTGCTCGCTCTCATGGTGGCAGACGCACAAGAGCGTAACGGCTTTGCCACAGCGTTCAAAATCGTTGTTGTGAATGGTGAAGAGATTGAAACGAAATTAACCGCAAAGAGCACGTTCACACGTTGGCTTGCAGGTAACGTAGTGTACAAGACCGATAGCGATGGCAAACTTAAAAACGCTCTCACACTTGACGACGGTTTGTTACTCCGACACACAAGCCTCAACGTAAAAAAGACCTCGCCTTTGCTTACAGCTGAGGGTGAAACGCTTTCCGCTTTGCTTAAAACAACTGCAAAGGCTATCGCAAAACAAGCTAACCTCCGCACGTCTATTCTCGCTAAGGCTGAAAGCATGTATAACGCTGCTGTGGGCAATGCAAACGAAGCTCCTGCACAGGAAAAAGCACCCGAAACAAGTGCAGTGCAAACCAATGAACAAGCTGCATAACATAACCTCAATACGATTGCCACTCAGCCCTTTGGGTTGGGTGGCTTTCTTATGCAAGTATGCGCGTCCACGATGCGTCAAGCCCACACAGGTAACGTGTCCACTTGCGACACGCATACATACATGTGCTGCGCTTGCATAACGTTTGTGTCCACTTATTATGCGTTGTTATGTGGCAAAAGCCCTAAACGCGTGACTTTCCAAAATTTTCCCCCGGTCCAAGGAGCCGGTTTTTAATACGACAATGGCAACATTCAAAGACTTATTTTCCGCTCAGCAAATTAATGCTATCAAAGCGGTTGCAACTTCTGAAAGCAATGCAGATAAATACGCTCCCAGCTTGCTCGATTTTCAACGTGATGACCTGTACAAATTCGCAGCAGAACATAATGTTGAACTGTCTGTTGGTTTCTGGAAGCAAATGGAAACTCTTGCACATACTCGTGAAAACGTGATTGTATGTATTAAAGGCAAACATGCGATTGTTGAACACATGGAGCGCAGCGAAATTTTTGCCCGCCATTTGGGGATAATGCTGAAGCAAGGAGTTGCTATGTTCTTCGTGAACATAAGTCGCGTAATCACTTGGGATAATTGGAAAGCAATATACGCTTGCCTTATTCCTGTCAACGCCAAAGCCAAGTCTAATTACGATATAGAAATGAGTGATGACGAGTATAATCGAATCCGAATCGCAAGACGCAAGGAACGTGAGTTCAATGACCTTGCTCGACCTATTCGTAGCAAGAAAGCCGGTAGATGTCGTATTACATTCGAGGAAGCGCGAACTCAAAGGATTAAATCTGAGAAACTTGTGCTTGAATATAAAGTTGAAGCGAGAGCAAGGAAAATATTAGCAGCGTTGTAAATTAATCATAATCATGTCAATAGCCACAATCGGAGTAATCTGGTTGTGGCTATTTTTATACCCAAAAATTTATGAAAACAGTAACATACAAAGCGTGGGGAATTTCTCACAAAGCAGTAAAAGTTGCCACTTGCACAAGCAATGGTGTGTATAAAAACTATGCTTATCCTCAGAAGAAAAGAAAATGAAAACGCGATATAAATCAATAAAATCAGGCAAAAACATCGACGATATGAAAAATAATCAAAAATCAACATCTTACATATCCAAACTTACGCATGATATTTTGATTGCAATCTTGCGTATCATAATTAAGAGCTTGTTGTGGATTGCAAAACACTTCTGGAAGCGCTACTTTGGGATTGAAACTCCAGTGTACAAATTATGGTGGAAAACACATGCTACTGCCATGCAGAAAAAACTTGATATGGTTCATCAATCAAATTAAAGAGAATGGAAAAGAAGTTTGAAGCGCAGAAGCCGATAGATTTTTGCGGTACAAAGATATTTGCACATAATACTATTCTTGACCTTGGTGTGGGATATATCAGTTATGCAACAAACCTTCACGAAACCGCCGTAGTGCTCAAAGGAGCAGATGGAATAGGAGTCATGTATTTGATAGTCAATGGGGACAAGAGAAAAGAGGTTGAGAAAGTTATAGAAGAATATTCTAATGAGAAATGGCTCAAAGATGGCTTGTTTGGTGAAATCGTTGCTTGGGCATGTCAACATCCTGACCTTAATCCTGAACGAAGCACTATGGGTAGATGGAGTTCAAGATGTGGTCTTAAAGCCATAAAACCCTTAATGACAATAGAAGATAAGTAATATATGGAACAGACAAAAATATGTGGAGTGTGTGGTAAAACACTACCAATATCTGAATTTGCTAAAAATGCAAAAGCTGCTGACGGTCTTTCATACCGGTGCAATACATGTAAAAAACATGGATTTACAAAGACTAAGACATCAAGAAGTAATTCTGTAGATATGTCAGAATTATCGGATGAAGCTTTGTGTGGTGAGTTGCGTAGACGCGGGTTCACTGGAGAGCTATCATATCGTAAAACAATAAGCATTTGAATAATATGGTAACAGATATATTAAACAAAATGGCTGAGATTGTGGCTAACAACATGATCGCATTCCAGTCGGATTTTGAAAAGTACGACAAAGAATATATCATAAAGAAAGGCGTGAAAGCTTTCCCTTTTTTGTGGATGGTACACCGGTCGCACACTTATCTTATTCGTTTGTCCGAAATCAGAAAGGATTACTTTGAGAATGAAGCGTTTCGATATGATATTGCACAACAAAATAGCTGGATTCACGCTTATTTGTGGCCCAGATGCAGTCAGGTTACTGAAGATATTTATTTCGTAACCAAGGATGATGTGGTTCAAATCGGTTTGGAACAAGCACGTAATATCACAATAGATGCCATTGAAATGGCTGTTACTGCATGGGGGCAAGAACATGAAAAGATCCCCACTAAATTCAAAGTGTCAGTGGAAATTGGTGGTATATCTCTCAGTAAATTAAAAGGACTTATTCAGGATTGTCGTAATCATGATGATGATAGTTTATTGAATTGCATTAAGCGTTTTCACAACTATCGCCAGCAAGCGAAATCCCATAAGGTTTCTATTTGGTATAATGAACGATATAATGAGTTCTCTTTTGCAGAAATGGTTAATGGGGAATGCCGGTTGAATGGCGGCATAATCTTTCACGGCTGGCCTGGAAATGGCTACCAGACAAATGGTTCCATTCAGCTTGAACCTCGATATGGATGGGCTTCTCACACTTAAAGTGGTATTGTTATGCAACAAGAAGAATACATAGATAAAGGAGTCAAATATGTGCGTATTGATAAGCGCAAAGCCAGGATAAAATTCGGTGAAGGCAAGACGATTTGTCTAATACCGGATAGAATGAGACTTGAAAATGCGTGGCGCGCATTGTATTCTATATCTAAAAGCTGGACAAAAAGCGATCGGTAATTTGACAACTATGTAAACAATTATATGTATTACAATTATGACTCAAAATGTGGTCGTACCGTAAAATATTTCATAAAACAGGAGGATTGCGTATGACAGAATCAATAAAAACGGCTATCAAAGCCATCAACAAATGGGTGTTCTTTGGATGGAATTACCAATGTATTCAACATGAATGGGTTGCTGCTAATGGCGACCGGAGAACCGGTGCCGTGCCTCAATTTTTGGCTGAAGTACGGTGGACTTGTAACTTTGACCACATGTATCAGAAATGGTGTACTGCTATCAATGATACAGACACCAATTCCTATCTTGTGAAGTTTTATGCTGAGCTTGATGACCGCAATCGTGAGTTGCTGCTGGAATGGATTATGGAACATTACAATGGTGAGAAGAAGATATTCCATGAGAACACCGATGAACGTTCTGAAGCGCAAATCTTAGCCAAAATTCGTGAGTGGGCTGAGAACATTCCATATTGGTTAAGCAATCGTGAGGGCTATCCACGTGGTTATCGTGAAGGAATGATTCGTGCTCATCGGATAGCAATGTCAATTATTACAGGTGAGCCTTTAAATGATTAGAAATTGTGTGTTTGAGAGTTTTGATTGGTGCCGCAGTTCGCTTGGTTGGGCTGCGGCATTTTTTATATCCTCTCCGCAATAAATAAAAGTAACGTGATTATGGTTGAAAGATCATTGATAGAAATGAAGGAAATTGGCAATTATCGTATCAAAATATATTACGATACAGATGCCGAATGCCCGATAACAAACTGTGACATGTGTGGTCGGTATTTGTTTGAATACTCTGATAGATACTTGCATCGACTGCATAAGGAGTGTGATTGGAGTGACTTTTTCTCGGACAACAATCATTCTTTGGAAGAATCTTTGCACTACATGGCAAGCAAAGTGGTGAAACAAAAAGACATCATTACATACCTTAAACGTGAAAGCATTTCTGGTGTCCGATTTATATATAATAAATCTTCTCGTCTTTGGGAATTACAGATAGAATGTAGGAATAATGCAACCGATAAATTGTATTGGAGCACAGAATATGAATTTACTCCGTATGATTTGAAACACCATGATTATCGTGCAGAGTTAACGGAGTGTCTGGAAAAAGATGACTTGATTGATCTAATCCGTGATTGTGCCAAAGATTTGGTGATTAAGGAATGGAGTTCTACTGGATATTCTCAGGGTGATTATTTGTATGGTATTACCTATGTTACGAAAGAACGATATAACGAAATGTGTGGTAGAACTGACATTGACTGGCGAGAAGGTGCTATTCAATGTATAGATGAAGAAGTCAAAGAAATCGGCATGTGGATGTGGGGTGATGTCAAAGGCTATGTCCTGGAAGAGAAAGTGTTATATACGAAGCATTTCCAAGACCCAAATCGTGAAGACGAAGATGATTTTGACTGGGAAGAGATTCATTCATGTTGGGGATTCTTTATGGAAACAGAAGAGCTCATTAACGAAGTGATTTCTGAGCACGGATTAAAAGAAGTAGCATAAAATGGACACTCCTCGTTTTATCCCTGAAAAACGCATTGCTATTGACGGAAAGCAATGGTGGTGCGTTTATGACACCCAGCGTCATTGCTGGAGTACATACCTATGTCACGGGAAATACCGCACCAAGCGAGCATGTCAGGCTGCAATTGATGTGGCTTATCAATACTTTAATCACTGATTAGCGATGAGACAGAAAAAAACGCTTACTAATGAGCAGAAAATAGTAAACGCTTGCAATTTGGATGGAAATTCACTTGCAAGCGTTTATGTTATCGAAGCACTAAGAGTTGGGCTGTTGACGTATATCCATGAGTTTTCGGACGAGGAAATAAAAAATGGATGGGGATTTTTTGACTCCCCAGCTGGAGTAAGAGCTAAGATGCAACGAATTTTGGACGAAATAAGTAAAAAATAATATGAAATATTTTGTAGAAGACAGCCTCGGTAACTTCCAATTTTGGAGCGGAGGCAAAGACCGTGCTGACCTGTTGACCAGTGAGCAATTTGATACGGTAGAGCAAATGATGGAGGAAATAGAACCTGCTGACGGTTGGTCTGATACGGCTATCAATGATTTTTTCTGGTTTGACTTTGATACTATATGTCAATGGCTGGGTTATACCGATGCGGAACACCTGGAAGCTGATATTACAGAAACAGAGGTTGCTGAAGCACAAGAATGGGCAGAAGAAACCTCAACTGATTACAATTCATTATTCGCTATTGCCGGGTTAAAAATCGAAGACTACGAAAGCATCAACGAGGATGGCGAAACCGAATGCGATTGGGACCAGGCTACTGAAGATTTTATGGATTGGTGGAACAGCATGGACTATATTGACCAAGTTGAAGAATATCGTAAATATCAGTAACTATGAATAAGCAAGAGTTTATTGACCGCATTATAGAAATCGCGGAAAGTCAAGGATTTTCCGTGAGCACTGAAATCAATGGTGATGATGTTGAGTTTACATTCTCCCAGTACACCGATTTTGGACAAGACTTTTGTTTCTGGGCTACGATGCAAAATTATGACATCTATACCCTGATAGAGGAAGTTGATAATTACTATGAAGGGTATGACCCAGACGAGGAAGCTATGCTTTGGGTCGGCCCTGATGGGCATGGCAAAAAGGGAGCGCCGTATCGCCTTACTGATGTCGTGAAAGATATGGAGCAGTGCGAACAAATGATAAAGAATTTGTCTGATGCTTTGTCTGAAGCGAATAACAAAGAAATACTTTGGGAACAACCAAATTCTTAAAAACATGGAACAGACATTTGAACAATATGTATTTAGTTGGTGGACGCAATACATTGAAGACCACCAAGACGACTCAAAACGCCTGATGGAGTTATTTATTGGCGAGGAAGAAACCATTGAGGATTATCTCGATGAAGGAGAAACACCTTACGATTGGCTGATGGCTAAGGGTGAGGAGGATGCGGAGGAGATTTACGAGCACTTCTTTGGCTACCGTGCAGACCGTTCTATTCTTGCTGACGACCTTCCAGACACTGAAACATTTTTGATTGGCATGTTTAAGCAAGCATACACTGAAAAATATGATTTTGTAGATGAGCTTATAGAAGACATGGCTGGTCATTCTGAAAATTACGATACACCACATGGATTTTTCCATGACCTTTCTTATGGTGGCTGCTCCTCCGGTATGATTGGTATGTTTATTTACCATTCCGATTGTAAGGAGTTTTACATCCGGCATATTGACGATATGGAAAATTTTGTAGAAGACTTTGAAGAAAGTTTAGGTGAACCTGTAAGAAACAGTAGTAGACTGCCTCATTATACGTTTATCTGTTGGTTTTGTTATGAAGAACTTGCTTATAACATTGCCAGAACTCTTTATCCAGAAAGCTTTTGAAATATGAAAACGACAATAGACATTAAAGTGCTTGGTTTTACTGGATTCTATCAAGGAATTTGGGACCAAAGCGAGAACGAATGGACAAAAACCCACGAAATGAAGTACGGGGAGTATGAAGATTTTGAAAGCCTCCACATGATAGAGGATTGGGGATTTCCTGAGAATTATCGTGAAGAAGTTGGAAAATTGTTTGCTACAGAATATGTAGATCAGATAAATGCTTTGTTAGAACTGGATATAAAATTGATTAAGTCTTGTGTATCATCTCCAAGAGAGTACAATTTTAGTACGGATGAGATATATGCAACTATTGAGATAGGCGATTATGATGCTATGGTTAAACGTATAGGCGATATAGCCAACGACCCTAAATATCGCACAGAACTGGCAGATATTATTCGCCGTAACCATACAAGTTGTAGTGGTTTTTGGAGTTGGATGAGCAATGATATAGAGGAATGGTTCGGATTGATAGTTGATCCAGACAACAATCATTATGTCAGCTATATGATTGGGTATTTGATGCAGCTTATTGACCCTGAATGGTTTGATGAATTTAATTACAATATGTATGAATACGTTGAGTGCAATACAGATTTACATTGTGTTAATCCGATTACAGATATAGCAAAAGACGAATGGAATCTCTATGAACAATTCGGAAGTATTTACACAAAATATGCAGATGAACATCCATTGCGTTACCCTGACCAATGGGAATGGGAAGAATACAAAGAAGAGTTCCTGACACATGCGGATGAATATGACAAAGAACTGAAGCGAAAGGAGCTTGATAAGAAGTATCAATTGTGCCTGAATTTTGAAGATTTGTGATTCTGGTTGTATTATATAACATATTACGTCTATGAAACTGTTACTTTCACTTCCTAATGGAGAAGAAATAGACCTGTTTGATGAAGGTCCAAATGGTATGGATTATATATGCCAAGTATGTGGCGAATATGACATTCCAGTTTCTCAGCTTATCGAAGATTATCAGCACGAACCGGATGAGCAAAAACGTCTTAAAATTGCTGATGAAATTCGTGACCAAGCTTGTTTTTTCGCTGGTGAAATAGCCAATTATGATGAAAATCTCCAGCAAATGATTGCCTGGGATGAACTTGGAGAACAAATTTATCGCTGTTTAATTCAGCACGCGAAAGAATGTGCTTTGGAAGCCACAATAAATAGTATGTACACAAAATATTGTACAGAAAACGGATATGAACCTCATTTTGCCGATTGTGCAATCAAATGGAAAGATACACAAGAAACTGTAGAAGTTAGAATCTTTTTGTCGTCTGGTGTCTATGATGAGATAGATGATGAGATATTCTATTATTGTGATGGATTACATGATTTTATAGCTCTTGTTGGTTCGGGCGTGGAAGATTTCACTATTGTCCAATGCTTCTATTTTGACGTTTATCCACAATTATTAAACACATAGTTTATGGAATACTCGGATTTTTTCGATGAAGACGGGTGGCTGAAAGATGAATATCTGTGGCCGCTCCGTCAAGAAATAACGCTCGGAAGCATGTATGTTTCTGACTATAATAACAGTTTTGGTATCAAGCCTGAAAAAGTATGTGATTTCTTTACGTCTTTTTGGGATGATTATTGCGAAAGACTTGCTAAAGAAGACAATATATGGGAACAGGCTGTTGTTTTAGCAAAAGAACGACTTGCTGGTGAACCAAATGCTTCAGAGTCAAAGATTCAATCTTGTCAAAATAATACGTATTTTGAGCTCTCTCTGAAGAAATATGATAATGAAGAAACTCTGTTGAAATGGTATAACTGTTTTGACGGAGAATGTCCGTTACCACCCAATTACATAAACGTGGACATTCATTGGGATTTTGCCCGGTCTATTCGAGTGATTGCTACTTCGGAAAACGAAGCAATTTCTATTGTTGACGATATGATGGAAAATAAAGAAATACCAATTAACACATTTGAACCAACAAGCGATTACGAACTTGATACTGATTGGCAACCATAAATTGATAAATATGAATATAGACAATTTGAATGAGCGTTGGTTTTCACTGGAAGATGACGCTAATAAAACGTTAATTGATGCTATCAGGGCACATGGTGGTGCATATTATTTCATCACTGAAAATGATGAAAGGCTTGATAAAATTGATGATTTGAGCGAATTGGAACTTCCTCTTGTTGATGCTTATACATATTACCGAGGAAAGCAAGGGACTTTTTATATGACATCGGTGGTTCTTGGAGAACATGGTTTGAACTTTTACGGTGTTGATGAGCGCAGTTGCTTAGACATTACAGAAACTATTCAGCTTGACCATATTCCGTTGAGTGGTATTCTTGATATACTTGAACATTTACCAGAACCAAAAGAACAATGAAGCATACAGATTTTTACAAAAAATACAGAGAGATTGAAGCGCAAGAGCGAGAAGAACTTAAAAAAGCCGTGCTCGCTCATGGTGGAGAATTTCGTTTTCAGACAGAAAACGGAGGAGGTATTGAAGGTATTCAGGCACCGATTGTTATGGCTGGAGACAGTCATTGGGAAACAAATTGTGATTGTTACATTACTCGTGTAGCAATCGTGAATGGCTTCCTTGAGATTTACGGATATGATAAAGAATATGGTAATGAAGAAATGCGGTTGGATGACATAGAATTTGGACATCTTGAGTATATCATAGACGAAATTCCAGAAACGGATGAAGTGAGTGATGTAACCACATAACCAACATCAAATTTATCTCTCAAATCAACTGGAAGTGGAAAGGTAGCACTGTTAAAGTGTATGCCTTTCCACTTCTTTTTATATAAAACTTTTTATTCATAAAAATCAAATCAAAATGGAAACAAATCTTACAGAGATTCAGAAGCTCAAAATGGCGATTGTAGCCAATCTTAACTTCGATGTCGAGAAAGCAAAACAAGTATTCAATTTTGTAATTAGTGGAGAACAGGAAATCACACCGACTTACCAGCAGCAGTTCTGGTCAGACGGTATTTATTATGTACTGGAGGGTGGACACCTTACAGTAACTGATGACCCGAAATCAATTGCAGGTCAGGTCATTGGTGTAGCAGTTAAGATGGGAAACAGAATTGCTACGGTTGCGCTCCACGATGCCGCAGATGGTGAAGAGATTGCTTTAACTACTGATACCCCATGCGGTTCTGAAAAGTTCTTCCACCCAGACTTCTTTGATGCTATCACAGACTGGGATGGCGAAGCCAACACCAAGGATTATGGTGATTTACTCAATCCTGAAATTGGTCTGAAGGAAGGTCAGTATATTCCGTCTCTTGCTCAGTTGCACCTTATTCTCTTGAACATTAAAGAAGTCAACAAAGCGCTGGAAGATGTCGGTGGTTCTCCGATGAGAAAAGAGTGGTATTGGTCTTCCACTGAGTTCTCCGCTCATAGCTCGTGGTACGTGCATTTCAGCAATGGTAATAGCATCTCTGGCAAGTACTACGCTATCGTTGTTCGCCCTGCTGTAGCCCTATCAGTTTAATCTTTATTCTTCACTGCCGGGCCAGTTTTTCTGGCCCGGCTAAAAAACATAGTTTATGGAAAAATCATTGGAAACATTGTATTGTTCTGTTTGTGGAAGCAACAATATTGAAACAAAAATGTGGGTAAATCCCAATACTCGCATAATTTCAGATGCGTGTTCCTATCCTGAAGAAGAGGAGGACAATTGGTGCCATATCTGTGAAGAGCATACGGAATTAATGACGCTTCCTCAATTATGGCAACTATTTGGCGACATTCCTATTAATAACGATGACGAAATTGAAGAAGATTTCCTGTGTTTCCCTGTCGGCACATCTCGTTTTGATGTCTGGCATTGGTTTGATGAACGATGTCCGAATGGTTTGGCAGTAGATTTAATGGGTGAAAAATCAAAATAGCATGGCGTATAAATCAGGAAAAACCGTTGAATTTGAGCAATTTATTCCATCTATACTTTCGCTGCATGGATTAAAGAAAACCCGTGATTATACTCTGAGTAAAGAACAATTATACATCAAGAACACAGCTTTGAAAAGTAAAATAATCTCGGCTCTTAGAGAGTTTTACCCTGAGAAGCATTATTACTGGGAAACACCTCGAATTTTACGGTGGTTTTAATTGACATAGATATGAAACAGAAATATTACGTGAATGTACATTATGATGTAGTACTTCGTGTAGAAGTGGTTGCAGGAATTGAAGAAGATGTCCTGCAATTAGCTATACAGAAAACTGAAGATATGCCTCTTGAGGACGGGGAAGTATGTGATATTCAGGCTTCTATTACAAGTATTGAAAAATACTAAGAATAAAATGACAGACATTATATTAGAAAAGTTTTTCGAGATGCCTCGATGGGAGTATGCAATTGACAAAGGCGTTGGAAAAGACATAAGTCGGCGAGACCTTTGTCAATTAGCTAAACCTGAGATAAGAACTCGAATGTACCAAGCTATCAAGGATGGCAAGTACGAAATTGCACCTCCACATACCGCTCAAATTCCCAAAGACAATGGTGAGTTTAGAACGGTTTATGTTAACGAACCGATGGACCGAATATTACTGAGTATTGCCAATGATCTTCTTTTTGAGTTAACTCCGGAAATGATTCATTCCCGTTGCAAGTCGTATCAAAAAGGAACCGGCTGCGGTAAGATTGTTCAAGAAGTATCAAAGGAAATTTGTGAAACTAAAGGCGAGATTATCGGCTGGAAATCAGATCTTAGTAAATATTTCGACAGTGTTCCTATTCGGTTTATTGATGGTGCGTTTGATATGGTGGAACAAAAATATGGGCATTCTGCATTGATAGATGTGTTGAGAAAATATTATCATAGCGATTATTTTTTCGATCCGAAAGGGAATCTGCTCCAAATGTATCAGTCTCTCAAACAAGGATGTGCCGTTGCTTCATGGTTGGCCGATGTTCTTCTCTATCATATCGATGAGAAGTTGACGAACACTGATGGCTTCTATGTTCGATATTCTGACGATATGCTTTTTATTGGAAGTGGATATGAAACAGCTATGAATGTACTTACAGAAGAACTTGCTAAAATGGAAATGAAACTTAATCCGAAGAAAGTGGAGTATCTTACACATACAAAGTGGTTTAAGTTTCTTGGCTTCTCCATTAAAGGTGAATTTATTTCATTAAGTGGGTCTCGAATAAAAAATTTCCAAAAAGAAATAGAACACCGCACAATTAAACAGAAAAGTATTACGCTCACCAAAGCAACCAATTCTGTAAATCGCTACCTTTATAAAGGTAACGGGGAGTTTAGTTGGGCAACACAAGTCCTTCCAATTTGCAATGTTATTGAAGACATAAACGAGTTGAATAAGTTTATCATGGATTGCCTAAGAGCAGTAAAAACTGGCAAAAAGAAAATTGGAGGTCTTGGATATGTGAAGACGAAATCTAACGGTTGCGTACAACGCGGACAGGGAAGAAATGTCAAAAGCAACCGAAAAAAGACAGAACAAAAGATTCCTGGATATTTGACTATTTGTTGCATGAGGAACGCTCTTTTAACGAGCCGTGAAGCTTATGAAACATTGGTTGAAAGCCTTTAATAGTGCAATATTCTGAAAGAAGAACGCTTCATTCAATTTAGGCGTCATAACGCCGTCCAGTTTCAGCTCAGACTTGTAATCGTACCCGACTCCTGCGCCTGAGCTTCAAGCGGACAGAATGACGTCTCAATATCGAAATTATTACAGAAATGCACCATAAGCGCTGACTTTCAGAAACCGAGTGTACGGCTACAAGGGAATGTCTTTCAATTCAATATCGAAGTATGCAACCCTCGACTCTGTTCAATCTTGAGAGTAACTATGTTCCCCACAAGATGACCTTAGTCGAGGCTACATACTTCAAATATCGAAATTATTAAAGAGCTACACAAGAAAGAATGACCTCTTGTTCGATTATCTGAGTATGCAGAATGTGATTGAATGGCGGTTATTTCAGAATAGATCATTCGGCAATCGCTGAGGTCCCCAGTGACGCTCCCTGGGACCGTTCCTCGATGCTGAATGATCTATCTCATCGAAACAATTACAGAATCATACAAAAACGCCTGACAATCATAAATATTTGGGCATCCGCACAGGATAGATTATGAAACATGAACTTTAATCCAGAAGACTGTAACCAGAATCGACGGGACGTTCTACAGGCTTACCTGCCAGTTCCACGTCCCGTCGATTCTGGCGATTCTTCTTTCTATCGACACCAGTAAAGTTATGTGCAACTCATGTTTCAGACATCTCAGTAATGCAACTGGTCCGGTTCAAGAAATCTACGTTTAGCTTTGCGGCCAAAACCCGCCGTTTGAGCCGGCGTTTACTGTTTATCAACAGTCCTCGCCGGCGCTGCACCGCTTGTCTGGCCGCACGCATCGACACCGGTAAAGGAATGTATCGCAATTTTGAGAACCATAATCACTTAAAGCACAAATTTAGTTATTCAAGGCAGCAACTTTATTAGAGCTGGACCAAACGAAGGCCATCCATCCAGGTACGCAACCTGGATTACTCGCCTTCGGCGTCCAGCTCTTAAATCGAAGCGTATAAAGAAATGTGCCAAGCTGATGAGATTGACTTTAATACAACACAGTATCAATTATGCAAGTGACTGTAATTTCAGTGTGGCTGGTATAAGAACGCGTTCCTACGGCACGCGTGCCAACCCGCTCACCACATCAGTACCAATAAAGTGACGTGTCAAAAGTCTGAGCATAATATCAATGTAACGTAACATCTGATGTATAAGGAGTTTGAGTTTTAAGCAACAGGTTGTAATCATCCGGGTTCTCTCAGGATTATATCCTGACTTCACCCGGATTCAAATCCTGTTGTCTATCGATCCAATTAAAGAACTACGTCACAAATTTTGAATACATCTTTTTAATCAACTCTCAATGGAAAATATTTGGAACGAAGCGCAAGAAAAAGTCCACAATGGTTCTTCCTTCAGAATCAATTTGGAGAAGCGAGACCTTGTAATTGATGGTAAATACATCATCAAAGAGGGTCAGTATGAAGGCAGTCTGGGATATGACACAAACTTTCCTGTTAACGATCTACTTGTGATGGCAGAAGGTTTTTATTGGCAGTATCGCCACAGCATCCCGTCCGCTCGAAGTGAAGCGAGATACAGACGCTACTTCCGGGCCTTACCCGAACACGAGCTATCTGAAGATGATATGCTCTACGGCGAAAACCGTGAACTTGCTCAATTGCGTTTAGAACTGTATCTCCTAATTGCAATTCTCAATAGCGACTTGATATGGGATGAGTTTGCCAAGGGTTATTGGTTTTGGCAATCAGACAAGTATAAATCACTAATAATATTAAGACAATGGATAATATAGAGATACGAAAACCATACGATTTGAATGGGCTTTCAGAAGTAGAGCGATTGCGTTTAGCTATTCAAAAATTTAAGGAGTATGACATTCAAAGAAGCAAACGATACAAACTACTTCAGACGGAAAACCAGCAATTGAAAATTACAAATCAATCGCTTAATGCCAAAGTTGAATATTTAAGAGAGTATATTGATTCGATCATATCTAAAGTAACAGAAAATCCAGATTGTAAAGCTACTAAAGATTTATTTGAATCCATTACACATAAAGTGTTGATGCAAAGAAATGCGCTAAAACAATATCAACAATCATTTAGTAAACTAAAACAAAAGCTTGAAAAGCAAGAGCAAGAGTTATTACAAATTAAAATTCAACAATCATTAAATAAATAAGAATGAAAGAAACAAAAGTAGTATGCCCTAAGTGTGGCGCAGAAATGGCAATTCCAGAACATGAATCATTTGCAGTTGGTGTCGCTATTGGGAAAGACAGCGGACTCGGAACTGTCACGCTTCCACTTGCATCAGAAAATAATTCAAATCCTAAAAATAAAACAGTAATGAACGCATCAAAGAAAATTCAGGCTATGAAAGCCGCTGGTATCGATGTAACAAATCTATTCGCAGTTGCAAATGCAGAAGGTGTGGAATCTATTGCCCGTATAGAAAACGGGAGTATGACATTCTTGCCAGACGATGACCCAATCATCATTGCAATCTTTAAGGGCGGGACGGTTCCAAATCGACGTTTGTTTCGTAGATGGGTCATGGCTCAAGTATTTCACATGCTCACTCAGAAGCACTGGCGTACCGGCAAGACTTTAGGCTTCCTTGCAGCGCTTCAAGCAAAAGGGTTCCGTTACAGCTGGGAGATGCTTATTGAGGAAATACGTGTACAGGCAAAGTTGGAAATGCTTGACCAAGAGAACTTCATCCAGCGTAACCGTTGGTTTAACAGGAAAGTCGCCAGCGATATGGCTACTGATTATCTCAAACAGCTTAATGAGCATATTGAGAAGAGAAAAATGAAATGCAAGCGTTGTAAGGGTGTGCCTTATATCACTCTCAATGGCACTAATATTTTCGTTGAAGACTTGCGAAAGAAAGTGTTGTGTCCGTTAGAAAAACAGGAACAGATGATGAGATATGCTGAAAATATGGCTGACCTTTATCGTGCCGTTGTAGAGTTCTATCGAGGTGTAAAAGAGTTTTATTCTCCTTATGAGTTACCGATGAGTGCGGCATTTAAAGACGCATACAAAGGTGCCGGAGGTTACTTTACAATGCGAAACCTGATCATGTTTCACGGTTGCAGGATGCTCAGTACTAAAGGAAAACCTCTGGCAGAATCATCCTCTCTTCGCGAGCTTGATAAATTGGCTGAAGAATACAAAGATGGCGGTGGTTGGCGTATGTTTGGCGCAATGAAGGAGTTGATTTCCAACAATGGTATTGACATCGAAGCTAAGATGAACGAGTGGCGAAGCAAATAATACGAATCTGGTGCTCATCAAAGACTTGAATGATTGGTGAGCACTATTACTTAACTCTTAAATATGGATAATAAAAGAATAGCCGATATAGGAGAAGTGCATTGGCATGACGGTAAGCCATTTTTCTTGTTCGGAAATAGTGACAATGGTTTTATCTTCAAAGACGAGGAAGCCTATAATAATAATTGGGATGCGCCATGTTATGTTCCAGAATACGCTGGAGAAGATAATGCAATAACTATTGGTAACGTTGAATATGAATGCGGTGGCTCTAAGGATGAATGTGATTGGTATTCACATAAAGATTTGTTGAAAATATGCGGGTATAATCACAAAATATGTGATACGTTATTTCAAGAAATTAATTGGTGTTATCCAAGAACATGGCTGGATGATTGTGACAATAATGACTTTATTGATTATAATTACGCTTATGACTTTGTAAAAGTTGGTAATCAAGTATATTGGGAAGACCCAGATCAAGGGATTTCTTCAGGCTATTATACGGTTGAATTTATCAACGATAACAACGAACCCTGGAATTTAGATACTATTGTTTTAATTGCAAACGAGCATTCTGAAGCAGAGGTTTCTTTAAAAAAATTGTTATCAGATGCCCCGTCCAAAATTCTTTCACCAGCATAATGAATATTTTTTGTCGTATAGTGTGCTTCTTTTGTGGGCATGAGCCTTATAGAATAACATGGAATAACGCTTCATATATCAGAATGAAGAGAAAGGGTGGTCAAAAACGAAGTAAGCATATTCATAAATATCATACTAAGCATTATCGAGAGTATTGCATTAGATGTGGCAAACTTCTAAAAAAGAAATAACATAATGAGAACAACAAAAATATCATACCCTATACCTGTGGGGTACTTAGAACACGAAGCAACTCATAGCCGATTGAATGTGTATAGAAATATAAACTTTTTTCAACGCTTTATGATAAGGGTTTGTTTCGGTTTAGAGTTTCATAAATACTAAGTTATGGGTAAAATTACAATGTATGATAATTTAACAAGCGTTGTAGCGAAATTGAGCGAAGGAAACCCTGGGGCAATGAACGCTTGCTGCTTATTAATCAAAGAAGGAGGTTCTGTCTATCCATACAGAAACAGTTTTGAATATATTAAAGATTTGGATGAGCTTGGCATATATGGAACTGATATATATGTCCTGTGGAGTGACATTTGTCAACGTGATTTAGCAAAGATGATTGCCATGTTACGAATCGCAATGAGAGATGCAGACAAAGCGGATTTGCTCAGAAACGCTTGTGGTCGACAGGATTATTCTGGACGAAAATTATTGCAAGACGATGATATTTTCGGTTCAATTTTCAATTAAAATTTAGAAAAATGAAAAAGTATATTGGAACAAAGCAGATTGAAGCTGAACCTATGACAATGGGCGAGGCTTATGAAAGAGGTTTATTACAAGTTGGCAGAG
>OGIX01000041.1_pt1 | contig 125562 bp, 94 predicted proteins | sample 1571901 | NCBI WGS metagenome assembly OGIX01 (sample SAMEA2582102, study PRJEB24529) | metagenome | biome: Human gut stool | place: China | collected 2011
CCGTCATATAGCCTTTTCCCCATTGAGCCTCGTCGAGCCAATATCCCAGCATACGTACTTGCGGGTTTTCGCGTCTGGGGTCGGCGATGATGCCGATGGAGCCAATCAATTGCCCGTTGTCTTTCAAGGTAATGGCCCATACCCCTTTCTGGGATAAGAATACGGAACGAAGTACTTCCCGTGATTCCTCCAGGCTTGCGTGAGGTTGCCAACCCGCATTGTTCCCTATGTTGGGGTTTCGGCAACAGGCAAAGAGAGCCTCTGCATCGCTCTCCACGAAGGGCCGTAGTAGCAACCGTTCTGTTTCAATTGGGGCGTCGGGTTCTTCTGAAGTTTCTTCTTTCCGATAGACACATTCTACGCGGTTACCGTCAGGATCAAGAATGACGCTTTCGAAATAACCATCGCCTGAAGTGCGCGGTTCTCCGGCTATGGTATAACCGTCTGCCCGGAGTTGTTCAGTAGTCTTGAGTACATCTTCTTTGCTTTGAAAGGCAAGGGCGAAGTGGGTGAGACCTAACCTGTTTTCTTCTATCAGAGTGTTTTGCACGTCCGTGCGGCTCATTAATTCTAATGACGGACCTTCATCAAAGTAGATGAAGTATGATTCGAAACCCTTCTTGGGATTGATGTATTTTTCGTTGCTTTTTCCGCTAAAATACCGGATATAGAAGTTCCTTAATTCCTCCAGGCGGAAGGTCCAGATGGCGATGTGATGTACTCTCATGATTCCTTTTTCATGCAAATATAGTGATAATTCCCTGTAAAATCGTACCTTTGTGCCGTAATAAAAAGAAATGATGACATTTAAACAGATGAATATTTCGGAGCCGGTGTGCCGTGCGCTCCTCGAAAAAAACTATTCTACCCCTACACTTATCCAAGAACAAGCTATACCCGAAGCCCTGACCGGGCGTGATTTGTTGGGACTGGCGCAAACCGGAACCGGCAAAACCGCTGCTTTCGCCGTACCCATCATCGAGCAATTGCTTGCCGCTCCTATGCCCCAACGCAAAGGTGCTCCGCGTAGCATCCGTGCGCTTATCCTGACCCCAACCCGGGAGTTGGCGATTCAGATTGATGAATCGTTGGCGGACTATACACGCTATACGACCTTGCGCCACACGGTTATCTTCGGCGGAGTGAAACAAAAGTCGCAAACCGATGAGCTTCGTGCCGGGACGGACATCCTGACGGCTACTCCCGGACGTTTGCTAGACCTGATGTCGCAAGGCTTTATCCGCCTCGACGATGTTCGCCACTTCGTTCTTGATGAGGCCGACCGTATGCTCGACATGGGATTCATCCACGACATCAAGAAACTCATCCCCCTGCTGCCCAAACGCCGGCAGACGCTGCTCTTCTCAGCCACCATGCCCGAGACCATAGCCAAACTCTCCAAGTCGCTGCTCTACAAGCCTGCAAGGGTAGAGGTGGCTCCTGTGTCATCGGTGGTGGACACCATCGAACAACGGCTCTACTTCGTGGAGAAACCGCAGAAGACAGATCTTCTCGTCAGTGTGCTCAAAAACGACGGCAACCGTTCGGCACTCGTGTTTTCACGTACCAAGCATGGGGCCGACCGCATAGCCCGCAAGCTCAAGGCCCGCCACATCGAGTGTGAAGCCATCCATGGCAACAAGTCGCAGAATGCCCGCCAACGGGCTCTCACCAACTTCAAGTCGGGGAAGACGCGCGTCATCGTAGCCACCGACATCGCAGCCCGTGGCATCGACATTGCCAACCTGCAAATGGTAATCAACTACGACTTGCCTGATGTGGCCGAGACCTATGTCCACCGCATTGGCCGCACAGGTCGGGCCGGCAACAGCGGTGTGGCACTGACTTTCTGCACGCAGGAGGAGCGGCCCATGGTCAGAGACATCCAGAAACTCACGGGCAAGAAACTCCCCATTGCCCAGTCTCCGCTCAAGTAATAAAGATACAGAAAATAGTTTTTGCATATCTTCCCGTCATGCCGTCATACTTACGTCTAACTAAAAGATTATCAATAAATTAGAGCTGACAGCAAGTATGACGGCATGACGGGAAAGTGCTGTTATCAAGATTTCTCCCTAAGCTTCATCACTATCATATTGTAACTATAACAGCTCCATAAAGCCCATAATTCCTTTTATCGCTTATAACATCATCTATCGGCACTTCTTTACCGTCAACCTCACACCGATAGGTTCTATATTGTCCACGACCATAGATATGTATATAGAATTTTATCGTATGATTCTCATCGTTTCCAAAAAGTTTATCACTATTGAATGTCAATAGATAGGCTTCATTGCGGATATCATTCTTATCCCAAATCGACCTATCAAAAAACTGGAGTTCAAGCATTGTTCCCATTTTTCCATAATCCACATTTGGTAAATCAGAACTATTCATGGAACTCTTTGTTTTTATCCAATCTACTATTCCCAACTCCACCGGCTTACGACCGGAATTCATTCTTTCGATGCTTAAATGCAAATCTTTCACGGTGTCCGCTTTCAGTCTTGCTATATCATCATTGCCCAATACATTCGCCGAATCGGCAAGATTTCTCCCATCGGCGTTTTGAAATCTGACAAATAAATGAAAATCGGAAATTCCAAAAGGCCCTTCGGATTCTGTACAAGATATAAACGTCATTATTACGACAGATACCAATATAGGTAGCGTCTTGAAAAAGTTTCTCATATCACTTACTTTATAAATGTTGCCGTCTTTAATTTATACCTAAAATTACTACTTCTTGTAGAGACAATGCCATCATCATACGCAGGATTTTCTTCTGCATTCAAAGCTGTACTTAGAAAATAGCCATTATGTAGTCCATTCCAGCCCCAATTACAATGTATATATTTGGTCTCTTTGCGATTTTTAATTTGATCGATATATCCATCAACAACCCAAGCATGCCCATCGACATATTTCCTAAAGACTAACCCAACATGATAATAACGCCCATTACCTCGCATAATAACAATTCTATTTCCTTTCTTCAAATCATTTATTACAGCATTGACATCATATTCATCAAGGCTGGAAACATTAAATCCATAACCTCTCATTATTTTTAAGGCATCTTCTGTATTTGCCGATGTTCCTCCTGCTTTATATTTAGCTCCAAATGCACCTCCCCAAAATCTCATGAGTTTTGCTATATGATCTTCCAATTCATTAGTAATTAATTCTCCATTATTCTTACTACATTCATTATTTATTCTTAGCCAATCCAATATAGTAGCACCTGCCTCTCCATCAATATTATATTGAATGGTATTCGGTGTCTGTAAGTAAGAGCATATCTGGCTTATTGCCGTAATCACACACCCTGTATAAGGACCGGGGCAATATTTATTGTACGGGGCTCCTTGCCCCCACTTAGTAGCAAGCAATGGTGCCATCATTTCAAATTTATCATCAGGATAATCTCCACCACCGCTTGGCATATCGGGTTCTTCAAGTACATAATAAGATAATCCACTCTCTCTACAACTCGCTTTTTGTTCTATCAGCCCACTCATAAATGCTTCAAATCCCGCATTAGTAATAGTATCATTATCATAAGAATAATTCCCTTCCTCAACCAATGCGAATATAGGTACTTCCCGATCATCTGAAGAGGCTATTGCAAAGCCTTTATTGTCTTTAAAATTGATGATGTAAAACAAAGAATCAAGATTTACAGGAATACCCGATCGAGTTCCATTAGGAATTGAGACTACTTCTACCGTCCCAATATTTACACCCCAAAAAGACGAAGCACGAGTGTCCTGATTTAATTTAGACACAAAATCCATCACATTCTTCTTAGCTTCTTCTACAGTAATTTTGTGACTGGTAGTAAGTAAATTACTTTGTTTGACACTCACTTGCTCATCTTGGCTACATGACATTAAGCTTAATGTAGTCAACAGCATAAATAATGCTTTTCTTAAAAAACACTTCATAATAAATTATAGATTTTTCTATTAAACATTGTGCAAATATATAAAATATCTTTGGCGTTTAATAACATTATCATTATTTTTTATTAAAAATACAAGGAAAATATCATCCGAACATGATATTGGAAAGACTAGAGGATTCATTGACAGAAACTGTATGCCTGCCTTCGGCCTTGTGCGAAGTGCGTGCACCATCCGCGCATAGGCTTCACACAGAAAGTGCCGCAACTCTGAACGCATTGTGCAGAGCTGCGGCACTTTTCTTTAAAGGCTAAACTTAGCTTGAATAAAAGCTGAACTTAGCCTGCATGATGGCTAAGAATAACTTATAGGAGAGCCAAACTTAATCTATATAAGAACTAAAACTCTCTCCACGCCAAGACCGGTTTACTCGCCGGCATAGGCGTCTATGAGCGTCTCCAATGCGGGAATGGGGGCATCGTTGGTGTCTTCCACGGCGTTGTCGAACTTAAACTGCAACGAACCGTGGTTGAGCCGGCCGGCTCCGTAGAATCCCGTCACCCGCGAGGGCACGGCTGCTGTGGCATCGGGAGTGTAGGAATACATCAGTGAGGGATTGGTGTCGAAATTGTTATAGGTGTTGCCACCGCTGAGAGACACAACGGAAGAGGGCACCTGCTCGTCACGCGAAGTGGCCTGATAGAAGTCGAAACTCTTGTTGTCGGCCGCGTAGGTGATGGGGGAGTAGTTGCTCCCGGAACCTTTCTCGGCGAAGATGCTGCCATATTCCTTCACCATGCCGCCCGACTCGCCGGAGAAAGTGCCTGAGCCTTTGGCATCGGTGCCTTGCAGGGAAATCAAGATGGGGTCTTTGGTGGCGCGGAAGTAGTTGTTCTCGGAGAACACGCTGGAGCCCGTGGTGGCCCCGATACCGTATTTGGCACAGCCATCGTAGAAGTTGTTCCACAGATGCACGCTCATTGTGCGGACACGGGCGTGGCGCGAATCGCTATGGTCAAACCAGTTGTGATGATAGGTGATGTAGTTGGGCCCGGACTCACTCTTCATGCCGCACATGCTCGACTTGCCCGTGTCCCAGAAGTGGCAGTGGTCTATGGTGACGAATTTAGAATTTGATTTCACATCAATGGCACCGTCGCCCTTGGCATGGTCGCCGCCGCCGGCCTTGCCGTAGAACACGTCGATGTGGTGAATCCAAATATTGGAGTTATCAGTATCAAGCGATATTCCATCGTCCATGGCACGCATGATGCCCAGATTGCGGAACTCAACGCTCTTAGAATTTCTCACCAAGAAGCCAAAACCGTGGATGGTGGCATCCTCACCGATGCCTTCGATGGTGATATTCAGTTCACTGTCGGCCCTCTTTCCTTTGATTTGGATGCCTTCGACACTGCTTCCGAAAGCATCGGTCTGCCCGTTTTTCACCAGTCCCAACACTCTCACAGCCAGCGGCGTGGTGACATTTCCCTTCTGATAGGCGTTCAAGATGGCCTGCAGGCCTTTGAATGTGCCGCTGCTCAGCCGGGCACTGACGGTCTTGGCATTGTCCTTGTTCACGTAGATGACCACCGCTCCTGACTTCAATGTGCCGTCATTGTTATAGGCCCCAACTCCCGAGAAACCCTTGTGGGCAAAGCCCTCACGGTTATAGTTCTTCACTTGGAGGCCCGTCACTTCGCCCGAAAGTCCCTCAACGCCATCTTTCACAGCCACCACTTTCAGCGCGTAAGTGCCTGCTTTGAGTCCCGGGATGTCGACTCTCATATAGCCGGTATAGGCCCGCACCAACTCGGCATCGACCCGGGTGTAACCGGCATACTGCCCTCCCTTCACATAGACATGATAGGTTTGTGCTCCGTCTACGGGCTTCCACTTGGCATAGGCAGTCTCCAGCCAACCTTTTGACTCGGTGATGGTCACGCCATTGTCCGTGATTTCGCCGTTCTCTCCCTGTTCGGCAGCCTTGGAAAAGGCAATACCGGCAGCCAGGCGGGGGTACACATCGCTGAAAGACAGGCCGTTGACTGCAACCGTCTCTTTGGCATCGTCAATGGAGATGTCGCTCAATTCGTCGGTATTATAGTATTTCGTTTCGCCATTGGTAGTAGTGATCATGGCTTGATTACGAGTTGTAGAAAAGCCCACAGAGTGGTCGGAGCTGAGTGTTCCACCGGCGGCACCGGTACCACCTCCGCCCGATGAGTCGGTCACTTTGAGCGAATAGACATTGATTCCGCCGTCGGCCGTGGTGAATGCCACGCTGCCATCGGCTGCCACCGTGCCCGTACCGGTCTGTCGGTTGGTGCCATTGGCCTTGGCGAAACCCTTGGTATCGGTGAGATTGGACAGGGCCAGCGTGCGGGCATCTTTCTTGCTCGACGATGCAAAGACGATGGTCACCTGCTGTCCGGCCTTGAGTCCGGGGACGGTCAGCACGATATTTGTCCCGTTAAACTGCAACTCTTTGCCCGTATCTATCCTTATCTTGTCGGCGGCACCGGCCGTAAAATGCAGTCCCTGCGTCATGCCGAGCACCTGCTTGTTGGCCATAAGCTCGCCATCGGTGATGGCTTGATTATAGGAATAGCGTTTCTTGCTGCTGTCGTATTTCCAATTTTGCGTATCAGCCTTCATGTTGGCTTCGTCTGTAGCCGGCAGAGAAGCAAAGTTCCACGACTGTGCATGAATGCCCACACTCGTCCATGAGAGGAGCAGGGAGAGTAAAACGCTCTTGTGTAAATATCTTTTCATTTGTCTTTGTTGAATTAGTTTATTTCACGACCACCTTCCTGCCGTTCACAATATAGATGCCTTTTGGCAAACCGCTGAGCGATGCGCCCACATACTGCCCGTTGAGGTTGTACACCCGGGAGACCATCGGTCTTGCCTCGGCAGTCGTAGACCGGCTGATGCCGGTGGTCTGCGAATAAGTGAAAGAAAGGCGCAGCAGCCCCATATCCTCGGTCTGCTCGCTACCGTCAGCGTAGGCCAACGTCGCATTTCCGCCCGAAAACGTGATTTTCTTCACGCTCTTTTCCACTGCCAATCCGTTGACAGTGACTGTCTGCTTGCCCTCTGCCCACACACCGAAACAACATGCAGACATGGTGACTGCAAGCATTAAACGAAGTTGCTTCATTCAAATTAGGTTTTAATAGTTAGGATAATCTTCTTCTTATACCGGACAAAAATACAAGGAAATGTCCAATCTCCTCTATCCGCAGCCTTGCAAATCAAACGTAAACGTTTACAGAAGTGTCATCTCGACACACAGAAATGATGGGACGGACGCACTGCAAACGACTGTCGCTTGGCTTCCTCACTATGCCACGGCCCATCATCATGGCAAGGCAAACGCCGCACTTAGCTGCACACAGCCTGCTAATTGCTCTTGTTGATCAGGTTCACCACCACTTTCACCATCACATCCTTTTCCTCCGTCTTGCTCTCCGCAATCATCAGCGTGAGGGCAACGAGGGTATTGTCGGCAATGCGCTTGCTCCCGTCTTCACGGTAAAGAATGCCGTTGTTGTTCATAAACCACAGAAACAGCGTGGCGGCAATACGCTTGTTACCATCGCTGAAGCTATGGTTTTTGGTGACGAGATAGAGTAGCATGGCGGCCTTTTCTTCCACGCTCGGATATAGATCTGCACCGCCAAATGTCTGATAGATCTGTCCGATGGAGCTTTTGAACGAATCATCTTTTTCGTTGCCAAAAAGCACGGAACCGCCAAACTTCTCACGCAGCATGTCTATCTCGTGCATCGCATTCTCGTAGGTGGCATGGAAAGTCTCTTCCTTGGTGGTCTTGGCTATGCCCAACCGCTGATAGTCGTAATCGTCAAGCACATCGAGAGCATAGGTATAGTCCACCACCACATCAAAGAGTGCACTGCCCTCATCCGTAGGCGGAACAGCCTGCTGCCGGATGGTTCTGCCCACCACTTGCACCAACTGGCGAAGTTCCGCAATCTGCTGTTTACGGATTCGCTCATTCACCGCATATCCCTTGACGAGATATTGCTTGAGAATGGTATTCGCCCATTGGCGGAAACGCACACCCCTCACAGAATTGACACGATAACCAACAGAGATAATCATATCAAGATTATAATAAGGAATCGTTCGTATTACCTTTCTATTGCCTTCCGAACGAACCTGTGCATTTTTTGCACAAGTTGCCTTTTCCTCCAATTCTCCTATCTTGTAAATGTTCCGAATATGGCGCACAATTACAGTTCTGTCCGTTTGAAACAGTTCAGACATTTGCGCCTGCGTAAGCCACACGGTTTCCCCTTCCAACTTGACATCAAGCTGTGTCTTTCCATCTTCACTCTGATAAATAATGATTTTGTCGTTTAGGTTTATCATCTCGTTCATACACTCTAACATTGATTGAAAAAGGCAAAGATACAAAAAATAACTGAAACCGGTAATAATCCTATCTTTAAAACTTTAATGGGAGCATATATCACGAACTATTAAACTTTTAGAAAAAGGCTGACATGCAAATTTCTCTCGCCCATTTCCCAATCCGGTTCCATCCGCTTTATTCGACCCGGCCGACCCATCAATTTTCCCACTAAGCCCAAACGACATTGCAAAACGGCCACACCCAGAAGCTCACTCGGGCCGAACGAGAATGCAAAAGAGGCCGTTTCACAATGCTGTTTGGGCTGAATTGCAACCCAAAGCAGGGTTGAAAAGCCCCCTTTAGGGAGTTGGGGGTCTGTAGGTTGAATGGAAACTAAAAAAAGGGAAACGCCCACGCGCTTCCCTTGCCAATGCAAAGATAATGAAAAACGAGCCCGAATGCAAATCGGTGAAGAAAAAACCGGACAGAGCAACGAGTGTCAAGAAAATGGCAGAGACGGCAGACAAGACACGCCATGCAGACTCCGGAGGAGAGTTCCAAACGCGCTATCCCGTCGGTTTTCTATCCATGCCTATCCCGAACAAGGCTATCGGACCGTTTCAACAACATGCAGATTGAAACTGCGCGTGAACGAAACGCCGTCTTGCGTGGCTGTCACCTCAAGGGTCGAAAGGCCCGATGCGCGTGGCGTGAAGGTGAGCAAACTGCCTTTGATGGTGACATCAACGCCGGCAGAAGGGGTCACGGCAAACCGTCCATTTGGGAAACCGGCGAAGTAAGTGGCCAAAGCTATCTGTTGCTTCTCGCCCACGTGGAGACCGATGAAGTGGGGGAGAGCCATCCAGTTGAGATAGTCCTCAAGATCGGTGTAGCTGTTGCCGTCGCTGTCGGCATTGTTGTTGGGTGTGGAAGCATCCCATCCCCGGGCCCGTTCAAACCAGTCGGGAATACCGTCACCGTCGGTATCCCAACTCGTGGGACGGACAGCCGGCGCGATGTCCAGTCCGTCGAAGCCCTCGCACCCCTTGTCGGTCTCCGAATCGATGAGCCCGTCGGCCACGCCGTCGAAGCTGCCCGTGGTGGAGGCCGTGCCCAAGAGTGTTTCGCGTATCATCCGGCGGTCGTGATTGTCAAGGCCTTGAACGTTGCATCCCACATCGGAGAGCACGCTGCGATAGGCCGTTTCGGCCGTCTCCACCCGGGCCAGCGAAGGGAAGAAAGGCTTTCGGCGGAACACCTCCCACGAGAGTTTCTGTCCGTGGGAGAGCGTGTACCGATAGGTCTCACCCTCCCGGTCGCGGGTGAGCGAACCGTCGCGGTTTTCACGAAGATTGCCCGCAACGAAGTAAGACTGCGTGCCCGAACCCGTGCCTTCGAGTTGGGCCACAAGCAGAAAAGGCTGCGTGGTGGCCGGCCCCATCTTATAGTAGTTGGCCACAAACTGCCCCTCGTGAGTGCCGCCGTCGCAGGCCCGGTGACCCCAGTTGTAGACCACATTGTTGAACATGTCGTGATGGCCGTCGTAGGCCCCGCTCCCATCGAGTCCGCCACTCATGCTCCAGTTGCGTCCCTCGTTGTGGGCGAGCAGGTTGTGATGGAACGAACTGCCCTGCGCACCACCCTCGCCACCGCCGATAGTGGCCGAATAGCCATGCTTCATGCCCTTGCCGTAGTTGGGATGGCCGGCCACATTGAGTGTCTCGGAAATGAGTGTGCGCTGCAAGGTGATGTGGCGGGCATTGCGTGAACTGAACGCCTCGTCGATGGTCCAGCTGATAGAGCAGTGGTCCATGATACTATGGTCATTGCCGGCCATGCCCATGCCGTCGAGTCCGTCGCGGTCGTGCAGGGCCTCATGACCCAAACGGAGGCGCAGGAAGCGCGTGATGCCGTCGCCGGCCATGCCGAAGGGGTGAGAGCGGAGCATGATGCCGAGTCCGGGGGCCGTTTGTCCGGCAATGGTGACGAAGCGGTCGGAACAGGTGAGCCGGCTCTTGAGGGCAATCACACCGCCCACGTCGAAGACGATGGTGCGCGGGCCGTGGAGCCGGGAGATGCCATAACGAAAAGTGCCGGGGACAGGATTGATGGGGTCGTCATCGAGCGAAGTGACATGATACACCATGCCACCTCGCCCGCCAATGGCATAACGGCCATAGCCTTCGGCCCCGGGGAAGGCATCGCGACGGGGACGGAAACTCCAGACTTTGCCTTTGTAGGTCACGCCGTCGATGACTTCATCCACGCGCCAATAATATGTTTTCAACGGAGAAAGCCCTCTACGGGTGAAAGAGGCGGTACGGAGCAGTTCACCACCGGTGCCGTCGGCCACCGTCAGGGAGTCGGTTCCGAAGTGGCAGATGTGGGCCGAGGCACTCTTGGCAGCCTGCCAACGGAAGGTGATGCCACTGTCGGCAGCGGCGTGGAAGTCGCCATCGGTAGGGTAGGGGTCGTGGGCCAATCGGTCGGCGGCGGTCACGTCAAACTCCAGTGAGTTGATATAGAAACCGGTATTGGTGTAACTCTCCCCCCGCTCGGGGATGGTTGCAAACTCGATGACAACGGGACGGTCGGCCCGTTTCACGCTGAACTCCACATAGCTGCGCCCTGCCGCCGAGGCTTTCTCGGCCCGCTGCGACTGGGCGATGCCACGAAGCAGCCACCGACCATCCACTTTCACCGCAAGAAGGGGGAGCCGGGCAGAAGGTTCTCCGTCCACATAGTTGTGGTAGGCTTGCAGACTGTGCCTGCCGGGCGACAATCCGCTGACGGTGAGCCTGATGGTCTTTCCGCCGGACGAGGGCTTTCGCTGCCCGCTGTCGTCCACGGCCTGCACCGTCACACCGTCGTTGATGCAGCAGTTGTACTTGTTCACGCCGTCTTTCCACCAGTTACTTTTCAACCGGCAATCGGCAGAGGTGGAGAGTGTCAGTTGTAAATTGCCGAAACGGGCCGAGGCCTCCCGGCCTTCTTTCACCACCCACGAAGAAAAGCCATCGGCCGTCTTCCGGCTGCCGTTGTCCAAATCTATGCGTTGGGCGTATGCTGTGCCCATCCCTGTCAACAATAGCAGGGAAGCGGAAAATAATGTATTGAAATCTATCATTAGTGTATGTTTGGTTTATGAAGGTTAAGACGAAAAACCGCCGGCTGGGTCGTCAGCCGGCGGTGAAGTTAACCTAACTTTAACGTTTATTCGATGCTTCCTATCGTCACATCGTCAAACTCGTTCATGTAGTCCATCAACACGGCATTGTGGTCATCGCGCTTCATCTTGATTTCCATGTTCACCTCAAAGATTTCCCCCTTTGATGTCCGGCGGTCTTTCATCTCGTAGGAATAGATCTTCAGGCTGTGCCCTTTGATCTGGTCTACCACCCGCTTGGCACTCTCCTTGGAAGGCGAGGTGAACGAAATGCGCAAATGAGTGGTTCCGATATGGGGGATAAAGGCGTTGAGCATCTCCAGTCCTACGAGTATCAAGGCCGTGACGAAGAAGGCCACGGCATAAAGCCCCACACCGCAGGCCATGCCGATGGCTGCCGTCACCCACAGGCCGGCAGCGGTGGTGAGCCCGCGCACCATGTTCTTCTGAAAGATGATCATGCCGGCACCGAGAAAACCGATGCCCGAGACCACTTGGGCGGCCACGCGCGAGGTGTCTTTCACCCCGTCGGCAAAACCATATTGGGAGATGATGGTGAACAATGCACTGCCGAGGGCCACCAGAAAGTGGGTGCGGAAACCGGCATCCTTAGACCTGTATTCACGCTCCAGTCCTACAATGCCACCCAAAACGAAGGCGACGATCAGCCGGAGACACAATTCGAAGACAATATCCATAAACAAGAAAAATTAAATATACAAAAACTATGGTCTACAAAAATAAACATAATAAACGAAACGGCCAAAGAATGGTTTTAACTTTTGCGCCGTGTCCGTCCACCCCGTCAAACTTACAGAAATTCAGAAAATTAACTTTTATTTTTGCGGTATCATGCGTTTTATGTACCTTTGCACATTATCAATGGGCGCACACGCGTGGCCCTCGACTTATCCGAAAAGAAAATCAATCAGACTAAAATGGAATACAACTTCAGAGAAATCGAGAAGAAATGGCAACAGAAGTGGGTGGAGAACAAGACCTACAGAGTCGTTGAAGACGAATCACGAAAAAAGTTCTATGTGCTCAACATGTTTCCCTACCCGTCGGGAGCAGGACTGCACGTGGGCCATCCGCTGGGCTACATTGCCAGCGACATATTCGCCCGTTTCAAACGGTTGCAAGGCCTTAACGTGCTCAACCCCATGGGCTACGATGCCTACGGACTGCCCGCTGAGCAGTATGCCATACAGACGGGGCAGCATCCCGAGAAGACGACAACGGAAAATATCAACCGCTATCGGGAGCAGCTGGACAAAATCGGTTTCTCTTTCGACTGGGACAGAGAGGTGCGCACCTGCGACCCTGCATACTACAAGTGGACTCAGTGGGCTTTCCGGAAGATGTTTGGTTCCTACTATTCCAATGACACGAAGCAGGCCCGGCCCATCGAAGAACTCATCTCCCACTTCGAACAACAGGGCAGCAAAGGACTGAACGCAGCCCAAAGCGAAGAGTTGGACTTCACCGCCGACAAGTGGAAAGCCATGAGCGAGAAAGAACAACAGCAAACGCTGATGAACTACCGCATAGCCTACATGGGCGAAACGATGGTGAACTGGTGTCCGGGACTGGGCACGGTGCTGGCCAACGACGAGGTGGTGGACGGCGTGAGCGAGCGCGGAGGCTATCCTGTGGTGCAGAAGAAGATGAGACAGTGGTGCCTGCGCGTGAGTGCATACGCACAGCGGCTGCTTGACGGACTGGACACCGTGGACTGGACCGACTCCATCAAAGAAACCCAGCGCAACTGGATAGGTCGATCGGAAGGTACGGAGATGCAATTCAAGGTGGCCGGTCAGGATTTCGACTTCACCATCTTCACCACCCGGGCCGACACCATCTTCGGCGTCACCTTCATGGTGCTGGCTCCCGAGAGTGAACTCGTGGAAAGGCTCACCACCGAAAGCCAGAAGAAGGAAGTGGAAGAGTATCTGGCCTACGTGAAAAAACGCACCGAACTGGATCGCATGAGCGACCGCAAAGTGACGGGTGTCTTCTCGGGCAGCTATGCCGTCAACCCGTTCACGGGCGACAAGATTCCCGTTTGGATTTCCGAATATGTGCTGGCCGGCTACGGCACGGGAGCCATCATGGCCGTGCCTGCCCATGACAGCCGCGACTATGCCTTTGCCAAGCATTTCGGTCTGCCCATCGTCCCACTCATCGAAGGGGCCGATGTGAGCGAGGAGAGTTTCGATGCCAAAGAGGGCATCGTGACCAATTCGCCGGCCGACGGCAAGACGGCACTCGACGGATTCAGCTTGAACGGAATGACCGTAAAAGAGGCCATTGAGGCCACCAAGACTTTCGTGACAGGCCACGGGCTCGGCCGAGTGAAAGTGAACTATCGTCTGCGCGATGCCATTTTCTCCCGTCAACGCTATTGGGGAGAACCGTTCCCGGTGTATTACAAGGACGAAATGCCCTACATGATACCCGAAGACAAACTGCCTTTGGAGTTGCCGGAGATTGACGAATACAAGCCCACAGAGACGGGTGAACCGCCATTGGGACGCGCCAAGAAATGGGCGTGGGACACGGTGAAGAACGAGGTGACGGACAAGAGCCGCATAGACAACCACACGGTGTTCCCACTCGAACTGTTCACCATGCCGGGATTTGCAGGCAGTTCGGCTTACTACCTGCGCTACATGGATCCGAAAAATGGCAAAGCACTCGTCAGTAAGAAAGCAGATGAATATTGGCAGAATGTGGACTTGTATGTCGGAGGCACGGAACATGCCACGGGACACCTGATATATTCACGCTTTTGGAACAAGTTCCTGCACGACTTAGGGGTCAGCTGCAAAGAGGAACCGTTCCAAAAACTGGTGAACCAAGGAATGATACAAGGCCGCTCCAACTTTGTCTACCGTGTGAACAGCGACGACCACGACAAGGCTCCGGTGTTCGTAAGCCTCGGCCGGAAAGACCAATACGATGTCACACCTATCCACGTTGATGTGAATATCGTGGACAATGACATTCTCGACATAGAGGCTTTCAAGGCCTGGCGGCCGGAATATGCCAATGCCGAATTTATCTTTGAAGACGGCTCCGACTCCCAAAACGCCTCCCATACAAGCGATTCAACAGGCAGAATCTATAAATGCGGCTGGGCCGTGGAGAAGATGTCGAAGAGTATGTTCAATGTCGTTAACCCCGATATGATTGTCGAAAAGTACGGTGCCGACACCCTGCGGCTGTATGAAATGTTCCTCGGGCCCGTGGAACAGAGCAAACCTTGGGACACCAACGGCATCGACGGGTGTCACCGTTTCCTCAAGAAATTTTGGAATCTGTTCTATGACAACCGCACGGGAGAGTCGCTCATAACGCTGGACGCACCTACAGCGGATCAGTTGAAGTCGCTCCACAAACTCATCAAGAAAGTCACGCAGGATATCGAGAACTTTTCCTACAACACGGCCATTTCGGCTTTCATGATTTGCGTCAACGAACTGGGACAGAGCAAATGCCACAGCAGGGAAGTGTTGAGAGAACTCATCATTCTGCTGGCTCCGTTTGCTCCGCACATCGCCGAAGAACTTTGGGAAGCACTCGGCAACGAAGGAAGCGTTTGCGATGCACAGTGGCCGGCATGGGAAGAACGCTACCTTGTCGAGAGCGAGATGCAACTCACCGTGTCGTTTAACGGAAAGGCGCGTTATCAAAAGACTTTCCCAATGGATGCACAGAATGCCGACATCGAGAAAGCCGTGCTCGAAGACGAGAGGAGCGGAAAGTATCTTGAAGGCTTACAGGTGCTGAAAGTGATCATCGTTCCGAAGAAGATAGTCAACGTTGTATTGAAAAAATAAACTAACATAACTTTGTAGCTTATGCAGTGGAGCATCGGTCAGAACTTCAAAAACGAGTTCAAAGATTATTTCTACATCACGCTCGGACTCCTCCTGTACACTTTCGGGTGGACTGTTTTCCTGCTTCCTTACGAGATAGTGACGGGAGGCGTGACGGGTATTGCCGCTATCATCTTCTATGGTACCGGCATCCCCATCTTTATCTCCTATTTCATCATCAACTTCCTGTTGTTACTCGTGGCGTTGAAGATACTGGGATTGAAGTTCATGGTCAAGACTATCTATGCCATTCTGATGCTCTCTGTGCTGTTGGCTTTCGCCCAAGACTTCATGACCGACTCCGCCGGCAAACTCATTCAGGTGCTGGGGCCGGGACAGGACTTCATGTCGCTGGTCATCGGGTGTGTGTTCACAGGCTCCTCACTTGCCGTGGTGTTCCTGCACAACGGCTCCACCGGAGGCACGGATATCATTGCCGCCATCGTCAACAAATATCACAATATTTCGTTGGGGCGTGTGCTCATATTCGTCGATCTGCTCATCATCGGCAGTTCGTTTCCCGTGTTTTTGGCTAAGCCCGAGTTCGGAATCATCGATGTGTGGCGCAAAATCGTGTTCGGTTTGTGTACGATGGTCATCGAGAATTTCGTCCTCGACTATGTGATGAACGCCCGGCGGGAGAGTGTACAGTTTATGATTTTCTCCCAAAAATACCAAGAGATAGCCAATGCCATCGGCACAGAGATGGGACATGGCGTGACCATTCTCGACGGTCATGGGTGGTACACGGGGCAAGAGGTAAAGGTGCTTTGCATATTGGCCAAAAAATATGAGAGCACCAACATCTTCCGACTCATCAAAGTGATAGACCCCAACGCTTTCGTGAGCCAATCGAGTGTCATCGGCGTTTACGGTGAAGGGTTTGACGAAATGAAAGTGAAGCTGCCGAAAGAGAAACAGAAGAACAGCGCAAACGACACTGCACAACAGTAATAAACAAGACAAGAGAATGAAAATTGTATTTGCAACCAACAACGCCCATAAGCTGAAAGAGATACGAGAGATACTCGGCAACGGTTTTGAGGTGGTGTCACTGGCTGAAATAGGCTGCCACGAAGACATTCCCGAGACGGGCGAAACGCTCGAAGAGAATGCCTTGCAGAAAGCGCAATACGTGTATGACCACTACCATATCAGTTGCTTTGCCGACGACACAGGACTGGAAGTGGAGGCCTTAGACGGTGCGCCGGGTGTCCACAGTGCCCGTTATGCCGAAGGCACCGACCACAATTCGGAAGCCAATATGGCCAAACTCCTGCGACAACTCGACGGCAAAGACAATCGTAAGGCACGCTTCCGCACGGTCATCGCCCTGATAGAAAAGAAGGATGTGTGTCCCTGTGGCTGCACGAGCATTCCCCAAATCCATCGTTTTGAGGGCATTGTAGAGGGTCGTATTGCCACCGAGAAGCATGGCAGCGAGGGCTTTGGCTACGATCCGTTGTTTGTCCCCGAAGGCTATGACAAGAGCTTTGCCGAACTTGGGGAGCATGTCAAAAACACGATAAGCCACCGGGCAAGGGCCGTGGCTAAGTTGGCCGAATATCTAAATTCTCATTCATAAAAAGCCATTTAAGCTGCCGGCGATGCCTAAGTCACTCTCCATCCTCCTGCCTACTTATAATTGTAACTGTGTAAGACTTGTCACAGAGTTGCAAAGGCAATGTGTGGAAAGCAAAGCAGATTTTGAGATTATCGTAGCTGATGACGGTTCACCGAACAAAAATTATATAGAAGAAAATCAGGAGATAAGGCGACTTAAAGGAATAACTTACATTATCAGGAAGCAAAACATCGGACGCTCTGCTATTCGTAATTTCCTTGTCTCAAAAGCCCAAAAGGAATGGTTGCTTTTCATTGACGGTGATCTCTCATTGGACAATCCTCACTTCATCAGTAACTATCTGCAAGCAGAAGGCGACGTGATTGTTGGTGGCATTGAGATAGGAGGCAATCGTGAAGCATGGAAAGGGAATCTCAGATACCGCTATGAACAAGCGTATAAAAGCAAAAACAGCCTTGAAAATAGACAGAAAAATCCCAGTCAGCACTTGGCAACCAACTTCATGGCCCATCGCAAGTTTATTGGAAACAATCCGTATGAAGAACAAATAACACACTATGGATATGAAGATGTGCTCTTGGGCAAGATGCTTCACCGCCAAGGAGCGGATATCCGGCACATCAAGAACCCCGTTCTCTTCTGTGATTTTGAATCTAATGCCATGTATCTGAAAAAGACGGAAGAAGCCTTACGCACGCTCTACCAGTTCCGGAATGAACTTGCAGACTATTCGACGCTTCTCCATACTGTCGAAAAAATCAAAAAGATCCGTGCTGTGTGGGCTTTCAAGTTGACTTACTTGCTTTTCAATAAATTCATAAAGCACTGTCTCCAAGGCAATAATCCCGGCATATTTTGGTTTAATGTGTATAAACTCATATACTACATAAATTACGAACAGAACCAAATATGATAATCAAACGCTTCTTCATATCCCTTGCATTTATCCTCATGCTATGCAACCTGTCGGCTGCCAGAATAGGAATGTGGAAAACCTATATGGCTTATAGCAATATTACATGGGTGGAACAAAGTGGAAACAATGTCTATGTGCTCGCCTCCAACAATCTTTATGCTTACAATAAAAACGACAAAAGCATTCTTACTTACGATAAAACCAACGGACTGAATGATGCAGGTATCAGTTTCATAGCTTGGAATAAGAGCACCAAACGCCTCGTCATCGTCTATTCAAACAACAACATCGACCTGCTGGGAGAAAAAGGAAATGTCGTCAATGTCATGGATTATTATAATAGTTCTATAACAGCCGACAAGACCATCAACAGTGTAGACATGAATGGGGACAACTGTTATCTCTCTACAGGTTTTGGCATTGTGAAACTGAATGTGGCAAAGGCTGAAATCAGTGATACATACAATCTTGGTTTCAATGTGAATTACAGCTACATTGAAGGAAATTATATCTATGCAGCCGGTAAAAGCAACGGTCTTTATCGCGCTCTTCTGACTGACAATCTCCTGAATAGAAACAACTGGACAAGGACGGGTAACTACGTTGAACGCAATAAGACTGTAGATGCCGATCTACTGGAATCTGTGAAAACCCTTAATCCCGGTGGACCGAAATACAACAACTTCTCTTACATGCAATTTCAAAACAACCGTCTCTATACGGTCGGGGGCAAATTCAAATCAGGAGAAGTGGCAATGGATAATCCCGGAACCGTGCAGGTATTGCAAGACAATAACTGGAACATTTATCAGGATAATCTTTCCAACATCACCGGCTATTCCTACACCGATAACAATACGCTTGCCATAGATCCAAAGGATGCCGAACACGTATTTGTGGGGGGAAAGACCGGCCTCTATGAGTTTCAAAACGGACAATTAAAAGCCTATTACAACAAAGACAACAGTCTCCTCCACGGAGCTATAGACCGTGGCAAAGAATTGGGAAATGACTATGTGCTCGTCAATGGCCTTTGTTTCGACAATGAGGGCAATCTTTGGATACTGAACAGTCAGTCCAATCAAGAAAATCTTCTCCGGCTTTCGGCAGATGGGAAGATGACTTCCCATTACAAGGACAGACTGACTGATGATGGAATCGGCCTAAGCTACATGGGCAACCTTATGCAAGACAGCCACCAACTGCTTTGGTTTTGCAACGACCACTTTAACACTCCGGGGCTTTTCAGCTACCAACCCTCCACCGATGAGCTTAAGTCCTACACTCGCCTAATCAATGAAGATGGTGTGACACTTAAAATAAATGCAGTCCACTGTATGGCCGAAGATGCCAACAATAATCTATGGATAGGAACGACAGTAGGTCCGCTCTTGTTGGAAAGGGCGCAGATGGGCGATCCCGACAATGCCGTTTTCAACCAGATAAAAGTGCCCCGCAACGACGGCACCAACCTTGCCGACTATCTGCTTTCGGGTTCCGACATCACCTGTATGGCCATTGACGGGGCGGGAAGAAAATGGTTTGGCACTTCCGCAGACGGAGTTTATCTCATCAGCGAAGACAACTTGGTCCAACTGCAACACTTCACGGCTGAAAACAGTAAATTGCTTTCCAACTCCGTCGAGTCAATAGCCATCAACCAACAAACGGGCGAAGTGTTCTTAGGCACAGGCATGGGTCTCTGCTCCTACATGAGCGATGCTACCGCCACCAACGAGACCATGACCAAAGACAACGTGTGGGCCTATCCCAATCCCGTGCGTCCTGACTTCACGGGACTTATAACCGTGACGGGACTCAGCTACAATGCAGATGTCAAAATCACTACTTCCAACGGCGTGCTCGTGGCCAATGGCCGCAGCAACGGCGGCACCTTCACGTGGGACGGATGCGACCTGAAAGGCCGCAAGGTGGCCTCGGGCGTGTATATGGTGCAAACGGCCACAGCCTCGGGCGACAAGGGAGTGGTGTGTAAAATAGCCATTGTAAGATAGACTGATGAAAAGAATGTTTTTCTGATTCTATAAAGGTATCAGAAAAACATTCTTCAGAAGAACTCAAGAGACATGAACAAACCAAGCGTCGATTGCTCATCGGACACCGGACACAAGCCTCGCCAACTGTGGATAGACATGCTGCGCGGCGGCTGCATGCTGGCTATCCTTCTCGACCACACCGAAATCTACTACACCGGAACCAACATCATTCCCTACACACTCTATGTGCCCAATGCCCTGTGCGTGTTTTTCTTCCTTTCCGGCTATCTTTTCTTCAAACCGCAAGGCTTTTCCCTGCGTGCAAAATTGGTTTCGATAACTCGCGGCATTATTCTTCCCTACTTCATCTTCACTTCGCTCATAGCCGTGCCAAAAGCCTTGGTTCACGACCATTTCATCTCACTCGCTTCACTCGCCTATGACATTGTGAGTGGCCAAGCCTCTTGGTTTGTGGCTGCACTGGCCGTAGCCGAAGTGCTTTTTGCCGGATTTTTACACATCACCCGTGGAAAACTCTTCCCGCTCTTCCTACTCTCTTTCGGAGCATTCGGTTTGTCCACGTGTTTTCCCACTACTTCTCAACCTTATTTTTGGCAAGCCGACAATGCCCTGCAGGCCCTTGCTTTCCTCTATGCAGGCTATCTGTATCATGTGAAAGAAATGCTTTTCAACCGTTTCAACACCCTATCATACTCCTCATTATTCTTTCTATTACTATTATTTATAAAGGTATATGAAACCTACATGGGTATCAGCTTCATGCTCTGGCCGCTGCACATTGGCAACTATCCCGTGTTTTTCATCGACATTCTGCTCACTTTCCTCCTCGCTACCAGTCTGTTCAAGCAGCTTCCTACATGTCGTCCGATAGCTTGGACGGGAGCCCATTCGCTGGTCTACTACTTCTTCTGCGGTGGTGTGCCCCTCGTGCTTTCGACCGTCATCAGCCGCTTTCTACCCTTTACAGGCCCGACCGATTATCCCGCAGTTCTCCTCGTCTTCCTGCTGGTTTATCTGTTTACCTCCGCCATCGCTTGGATAGTCTACCGCTTTTTTCCTCTCGCTGTGGGGCAAATGAAGAAAAAAGGCTGATAATTTGCCACTTACAATTCTTTTCCTTACTTTTGCAAGTATATCCATATAGCGGAAAACGAACCGAAGACACTCGTTCACACGACCTCAACGGCATTGAAAAAACATCGATATGATAGAGCGCATCTCCATTAAAAACTATAAATCCATTCATGATGCAACGATAGATTTAGGACATCTGAATGTGCTTATCGGCTCCAACGGAGTTGGGAAAAGCAATTTCATCTCTTTTTTTGAACTTGTCAATGCCATGCTCAACAGGCGTTTGGGCAGCTTCATATTGGAACGTGGAGGCATTGAACGTTTTCTTTATCAAGGACTAAAACACTCTGAAAGTATCAACGGATTATTGGATTTTGCCAACACCAATGCTTTCTACTTTCGTCTGAAACCTACAAGCGAAAACAAAGCCTACATCGAATCGTCGGGAGACTATTTCAATAACAAACAAGACAGTACCAAAGACTACGACGGCAAATGGCACCACACAACATGGGACAATGCCGTAGAGGAATCGAATATCATTCAGAGCCAAAAATGGAGGGCGGAATATTTAAGGAAATTCCTCAAGAGTTTTACAGTCTATCATTTCCACGACACCAGCATCACGTCTACCATGCGGCGTGAGTGCAACGTGAATGACAATGAGGCATTGAGACACGATGCCTCTAACTTGGCTTCCTATCTATATAGACTGCAAGAAAAAGACCCCCGAGACTTCAGACTGATTGAAGGGGTTGTACGCTCTATAGCCCCCTACTTCAAAAATTTTAAATTACATCCCAGTCGGCTGAACCCCGAAAAAATCAAACTGGAATGGGAGGAGAAAGATTCTGACACCTATTTGGATGCCAACAGTTTTTCGGATGGGACGCTGCGTTTCATTGCTCTGACAACCTTACTACTGCAACCGTCATTGCCCGAAACTATCATCATCGACGAACCGGAATTGGGTCTGCACCCCACAGCCATCAACAAATTTGCCGCACTTGTCAAGCGGGCTTCCAAAAAGAGTCAGGTGATTCTAGCCACCCAATCGGTGAATTTGGTCAACTGCTTCGAACCAAAAGACATCATCGTGGTAGACCGGAAAGGACAACAGAGCGTATTCAACCGCTTGGAACAAACGGCCCTTGAACAATGGATAGACGATTACAACATGGGAGACATCTGGGAGAAAAACATCATCGGAGGGCAGCCATGAAGCGTTTATACATCATTGTGGAAGGACAAACCGAGCAAGAGTTTGTCAACCAACTGCTGGCTCCCTATCTGCAACAACACGGCATCTATGATGTAAAGCCCATCCTCATAAGAACCAGCAAAACCGGAAGAGGAGGATTCGTCAACTATCAACACCTGAGAAATGATGCCATGCGACTATTGGAATCAACCAAAAATGATTTCGCAGTCAGCATGTTTGTAGACTTTTTCCGCATTCCCGAGGTGCCCGATAAACCCTCATGGAACGCCCTGCCTACCCACAAGCAACAAGTGGAACAAATGGAGCAGTGCATCGCTGCCGACATCAACGACCGGAGATTTATCCCCTACATACAGCTCCACGAATTTGAAGCACTGCTCTTTGCATCCAATGTAGGATTTGAGGCATTGTTCACCGAAACTGAATCAACGGCGACACAACAGATTGTAGATGCGTTCGACAATCCAGAAGACATCAATTCACATCCCGACACAGCTCCGTCAAAGCGCATCATAGCTATAAAAAACAACTATGATAAAGTATTGGAAGGCAACTTAATAGCTGCTGAAATAGGACTAAAAACAATGCTTAACAAATGTCCAAGATTCAACGAATGGATAGAAACACTTATCGCTGTATGCCGTGAGTAGCACATTGACAGCAACAAAAACAAGTATTAAATCTGTCAATAAATTTCACTACCAATTTCCATTTCGGTAAAAAATGTAGTATCTTTGCAATAGCAAGGGAAGCACCAGAGTGTTTCCCTTTTTTAGTTTTTCAATCCACTATGAGACCCACCACAACCTGAAATAGGCTTCCATTGGGCCCGAATGGCTTTGCAAAAGAGGCCGATGGGGAGAATAATGCGGACAGGATTGGAGAGAGCAATGGGCGTGGAAAAATTCCGTGTAAGGCTTTTTCGAAATATTTAATAGTTCGGACTATACCACTGATGCGATAAAAATCGCATTAAGTATAAATATTAAAAATGGCAATTCTATTGCTCCTATTCTTCAGTAATCAGGGAATAAAAGTACATTTAATATTATTTAAACAAATCAAACAATTAATTAATTACAGAATGACAATAAGAAAATGATGTATCTTTGCAAATAGAGGTATATGAACTTTTGGTAATGCTCAATAAACATCTGTATTCCTGATATGAAAAGACTTATTGCTTTTGTGTATTTAATTTTTTCTCTGACGATTATATCAGCTCAGAATGTATGCCACATTATAGCTGAATATTCCAATTGGGGTGATACTTTGTTGGTACATACGACAGAATGTTCAACAGGAAGAGAAATAGATGATACAGTATTGCTGAAGAATGGAAATTTTAGTTATGATATTGAACTAAAGTCTCCTGCTATAATGAATATTACGACACCAGCTTTCTTAGAAAGAAAATGTGAAGGACAAATTGAACGTTTTGTTATTGTGCCGGGCGACTCTATAAAATGTAAGGGTTATCAGGAAATAAAAGGAACAAGTTTTTTCCAGCAATATGCCAAGATAAGGAGCTTTATCAAATCGTCTGCTTATCGCAACAGCGAGGATAAGTATCAAGCCATTTTGGATTACGTAATAGAGAACAAGGACAACGAAGCCTGCATCGCTCTGATCACAGACTATAACACATACATCGTGATGGATGAAACAAAGATGGAAGAAGCTTTCTCCTTGCTCTCGCCGAAAGTACGAAATGGAAGAATGCGCCCTTTGTTTGATTTTATGTTGAAGCAGATTCAAAAAAACGAATCAAAAAGGAAAAGACAACCCCATTTGATTGGTACACCTGCAAAAGACTTTCAACTGAAAGATACCAAAGGGAAGGAAATTGGACTGTCTACTTTTCGCGGCAAATATATCCTTTTGGATTTCTGGGGGAGTTGGTGTCAGCCTTGTCTGAAAGCACTCCCGAAGCTAAAAGACTTCTATGAAGAGAATAAAAACAAAGTAGTAATTATTGGTATAGGATGCCATGATAATGAGATAAGATGGCGTAAGACAATTGAGAAGAATCAGCTGACTTGGTATAATGTCCTTGCTCCGAAAGACAATAAAATTTTGGAAGACTATCAGATTACAAATTATCCCACTCAAATATTCATATCACCAGATGGACATATCTTGAACTATACCAGCTCTCCTTACTCTGATATTTATGCATCCATCAAGAAGGTTCTGGAGGTTAATCAGTAAACGTATGAAGAATAATTCATCTTATCTCACATTTACACAGCCAAGATCCAGTATGGATGATTGGACGAAAATTTAAAAGGCTACTTGTTACCACTGTGCTTGCTGTTGTCGCTTTGGCTGTAAAAAGTCAAGTTCTGTCCCAAGTGCCTAAGCATATACAGAGCCATCAAATGGATATGAAAGTACCATTGCCAAAGCCTTCATTTGAAATAGATACAACTGTTGTACGGATTCACTTTCTGAACTAGGATTCTGAAAAGAATACGTCCGAAGATGTTCAGCTATCTGTGTCGGGTGTATTCCAAAATTATGCAGACCATTATAACGGACATATCAATAATGAAGGACATGCAGTGATACGTTTCTTTCAATATGGAACAATCCGAGCGTCACTAAAGGTAGGTAACAAATTCTCTAACAAATTTTATCTATATCCCGGTGAAACAGCGGATATATATGTTGATTTGCCGAGATTGGAGAAAGTCTGCGATGGTTTCGAAAACAACAGGAGCAACATGAAGGCTTACACCCTAAGCCAAACAGACACATTGACAGCGGAACAGCAGGAAAGGCATCTTATAAAAGAAGAATATGATTTGGCGCATCGGCCGTATTTGTGGTTTGAAGGGCGTTATTCCGATCTCAACACAGCCATTCATAGATATATGCCTTTACAGGAGGGATATGGGTGGAATCTGGACTTTGAAACTAATTTATCCCTAAATCGACCTCTCGCGGATACGTATGCTGACGGAATGATGAAATGGCGCAATTACTTGAAGCACCAGATTGAAATTGATAGTCGTCTTCCTCTTTGTGCCAAGCAACTTTGCGCCCTTTCAGTAGATCTCAATGCCGAACGTTTCTTTTGGGGTAATGTACAATTGCAAGATGCCATGTCTGCATGGAAAGAAGGTGGCTCTCCCGGTAAATATATAGAAGAAAGACCTATGAGCCGACAACAAACAGAACTTTTTCGCTCACTTGGAACTAATACGGACTTCCGGGCATACTTTTATAGTCCCCATATTACTACACCGAAGTATTGGGATGCCATTTCCGGTGACAGTCCATGCGATTTTGTTCACGACCTTCGTATCGTACAAGACTATCCACGTCATATTGACCTCTATGGAAAACTACCAAACGGAGCGTTGGCCAATGTGCGTCTGCAATATTTTCATCAACTGTTCCGACACTTAATAGATGCTCAAAAGAGTGTTGAACATCAAGTGTATAGTAATGTCCTTGAAGACCTGAAACGTCGCTATAAAGGGAAAGTGGTGCTCATTGATTTTTGGGCCACATGGTGTGGTGGCTGCATTGCCGCCATGAATGCTATGGAGCCGGATAAGGACGGTAAGTTCAATCATCCTGATTTAGCTTTTGTGTATATTACAGACCAGAGTTCCCCCATAAATCGCTGGCAACAGTATAGAAATAAAATAAGAGGAGAGCACCTACGCTTGAATGACCAGCAAATGGATTCTCTCAATCGACGATTTGCCATTAGAGCATTACCGACATACATTGTAATGGATCGTAAGGGGAATGTGCACGAGATACAGCATAGTTCCATAGAAGAAGAACTGATGAAAGAACTAAATGAAGAAGAATAGATTAAATAGCTATATCATAGTAGATATTAAAAATGGCAGGTTCGATTACAAACTGATTACCGACACCCTTAAACCCAAATCGGTCATTAAAAAATGATTGCAACTCTATTCCCAATAACCAATTGGGGTTTACCTGTCACATCTTCGGAAAGAAAAATAAGACGACGGAATTTTCAGGAGAATAAAGAATAGAGTTTACGGATGCGACGACTCGGACAATGAAGAAACAGCCGCTGCTTGAGGGTGAGGGAATAGTGGCAAGCACGGATGTCGGCCATGAGCGATTGATAGAAAGCACTGCCTGCCCAATGGCTGCGCGATTGGCAAACGGCAACAGAGAAAAGATTTACCAAGCGGTCGGCTATCATGTCATGCATATATTCTCCGTGACACTCGGCCGGAATGGCCGACAGTCGCAAGCCGTGCAAACGGGCGCAATAGTCGGCTGTCCATTGAAATACATTGCTCGTATGTTCGGGGCCCTTATCATACACCCGGGCTTGCACTACGGCTACGGGGAGATCGGTGGCAAACACCATGCGAAGCCAATAGATGTAATCTTCTCCCATATAGATGTCGCGAGGCAAGTCGAACACATAGTCAGAAAGCAACGTGCGTCGGTAGAGACTGCCCCACGGCACACCGATGGTGCCCTCACCACGCACGGCACGATGGCGAAATTCGGCCATGGGAATGAAATCTCTTGCCATACAAGGTAGTGTGTAACCATTGCCGAAAACAATGTCTACATCGGCCGTAGCACGCCCGGAAAGCAGCCGGAGGGCATCTGTGGCCAAAACATCGTCTGAATCGACAAAAGTCACCCACTCGCCCCGGGAGAGTTTTACACCCTCATGCCGGGCCCGGGTGCGCCCTCCATTCGTCTGATGCTTCACCCGTACACGGGCATCAAACGCGGCACACTCATCACATATCCTACCGCTAAGGTCGGTGCTCCCGTCATTCACAAGTATCAGTTCGAAATCAGTAAATGACTGCGACAAGATGCTCTCCACACAAGGACGGAGAGTGTCTTCGGAATTGTAGACAGGTACAATGACCGAGATCATAGCTTCGCTCAACTCAAACTCAACATCCGCTCGATGGGCTTCACGGCCTCTGCCGCTATTGCCGGATCGATTTCTACCGTAGGCCAATCATATTTCAGAGAGTTGTATATCTTCTCAAGAGAATTTTTCTTCATATACTCGCACTCGTTGCAACTGCAACCAAGTCCTCCTTCGCTCACTTCGGGCGGCACGGGATAGAAAGTCTTTTCAGGGCAGGTGCGCTCCATTTCGTGCAAGATGCCGGCCTCCGTGGCCACGATATATTCCTTACAATCGTGCTCCTGCGCATATTTGAGCATGGTGGCCGTACTGCCTTTTACGTCGGCAATGGCCAGAATAGGGGCCTTACACTCCAAATGGGCCATCACCACAGCCTCGGGATGAAGCTGCTTCAGTTTCACAATTTCTGCCACAGAAAACTTCTCATGCACATGGCAGCCTCCGTTCCAAAGCAGCATTTTGCGCCCCGTCACGGAGTTGATGTAGTTGCCAAGATTATAGTCGGGCCCGAAGATGATTTTCGCATCCTCGGGGAAAGAATCGACTACTTGCTTGGCATTGCCCGAAGTGACCACACAATCGGTGAGTGCCTTCACGGCAGCTGTGGTATTGACATAACTCACCACCTGATAGCCGGGATGTTCGTCCTTGAATCTTTTCAAGTCTTCAGCCCTACAACTGTCGGCCAACGAACAGCCTGCCGTGAGGTCGGGACACAGCACCACCTTGTCGGGAGAGAGCAGTTTGCAGGTTTCGGCCATGAAATGCACACCGCACATCACCATCATCCGTGCGTCGGTCTCAGCCGCCTTACGGGCCAACGCCAACGAGTCGCCCACGAAGTCGGCTATCTCTTGGATGTCACCCACAGTGTAGTAGTGGGCCAGGATAATCGCATCTTTCTCCCTACACAGCTTTCTGATCTCGGTCTTCAAATCCAAAGTCTTGTCAACGGGTTCGTCGACAAATCCCTTTTCCATCCATTCTGTTTTCACCATCTTTTTATTATTATCTTTTCTTTCACTTTAATTTTTAAAAAGATATGGGAAGTATGATATGCCGTTGATAGGTTGATAACTTTCAAGTCTTTTTCTTGCTTATTCAGTAATCAACGTGTGGTGCTTTCTTATGAACATGCCTGTATCATATCTTTCGGTTGATTCATAATGTTTTAGCAGGTTTATCCACAATATCCCCATTCGGTGCAAAGTTAATAAGTTTATATCTTTTTATGGGGGAATTTCGTGGAAAAGTTTATCAAAATGGTTTCACAACCGTGTGGATATCCACAGTTTTCATGCTTTGTCCTTTCAAGTGTGGATATCCACAGAGTTATTGGTCGGGTTATGAGTAGGGTTTTCCCGACAGTTATCCACAAATCGGTGAATAACTTGATGGGTTGTTCTTTATTTTTATACTATTGTTTGTCATCGAAAAGTATATGAACCAAACATAAATATCTTGGCCCCCAAAAAGTGATAGTGTGTCTGTTGTGAAAGAAGTTTGCTGTCATGCTGTCATTTTTTAATGGATGGTAAATAGCTAATGGATAAGCTTTTAGAAGAAAAATGACAGCATGACAGCAAATCGAATGAAAATTTTATTTCTTGTTTTGTAGTACCATTTCCACCTTTTCCACAATCTGTTCGGGAAGTATGTTGTTCATGCAAGCGAAGTCACCACGCATACAGGGCTTGTTGCCATAGATGCTGCATGGGCGGCAGTCAAGGTTGTTTTGTACGACATATTGCGGATTTTGCCCCCAGCCCATGAAACCGGCGTAGGGGTGGGTGGCCCCCCAGACACTCACCACGGGGGTGGCGGTGAGCGAAGCCAAGTGCATGTTGGCACTGTCCATGCTGACCATCACATTGAGATGGCTCATCAGGATGAGTTCTTCTTCCAGTCCGTGAAGGGCAGCGGAAGCATTGATACAGTTGAGATAGCGGGCAGCCCATTCGTCGAGTACTTTCTTTTCCTTTTCACCGCCCCCGAAAAGGAAGATGCGACAGGAGGGATGGCGACGGATAAGCAGGCCAATGACAGCCGACATGAGCTGTGGAGGATAGATTTTACTTTCGTGAGCTGCAAAAGGGGCAATGCCTATCCACTGTTGAAACTTTTTCTTTTCACCTATTATATGAGTGGGAAGCAACCGGATGTTGCCGCCTCCATCTGGAAATATAGACTTGAAATTCAGCTTTACCGGGTAGCCCAAACGGGCCAGTACGTCGGCATAATTTTGAAATGAAGTGGGCTGCTGTACGAGCTGTTTGCCATGGATAGCGGTGAGCCGACACTTTCCTGCGCGGTGCTTGTTGATGTGTGCCACCTTGTATTGTCCCAAATTGAATCTCATGCGCAGGTATTTGGAGCGCAACACATCGTGGAAATCGGCCACAGCAGTAAAGTTTTTGGCTATGAGTCGCCGGTAGAGGGCATTGAGTCCTTTTACCCCTTTGTATTCTTTCTTGATGTCAGCCTCCATGAACCCCACGTTGGGTGCCAGATGTTCGAAGAACGGGCGGGCAAAGGAACGGCTCAAGACAGTGACCCGAACATGCGGATACTGCTGCGCCAAGGAGTAAACCACGGGCACAGTCATGGCCACATCGCCCATGGCCGAAAAGCGGATAATGAGGATATGTTCTGTTTTCATAGTTCTATAGATTCCTCCCCCGATATGGAGGAGGAGTGTTTAAAACTATTTTTTCCGGTATAACACGGGATTGGTAGAAGGATCATTGTACATTTTCATCTGCCGGTACACTTTCATGTATTTGCGTCCGGCTTCGATGTCTTCGAGCAGTTGGTCAATAGCTGTAGAGAGATCTACCTGTTGTTCGAGCAGCACAGCGAGCTTGGCCCGGCACTTTTCGGTGTGTTCGGGGGCAGCATCTTTCCGTTCGGCTTGTTCTTTCATGTGGTAGATTTTTAGTGCGAGGATGCTGAGGCGGTCTACAGCCCATGCCGGACTCTCGGTGTTGATACGTGCATCGGGCAGTATTTCCACCTTATTATATAGTTCGCGGAAGTAGGTGTCTATCTGTTCCACAAGGTCTGTGCGGTCTTGGTTGGACTTGTCGATGCGCCGTTTGAGCACCAGTGCCTCTTTGGGATCGATATTCGGGTCACGGATGATATCCTCGAAATGCCACTGCACGGTGTCGATCCAGCATTTCAGATACAGACGGTTTTCAATGGTGCCATCATCAAAAGGATTTTCAATAGGCGTTTCTATGTCGTCTTTGACATGATAATCTGTAATGGCCCGATTGAAAATTTTATTGGCTTGTTGTGTAAAAGACATATTGTTCTTCCGTTAATTGATTTAATGCACAAATGTAGCTAAATTCTTTTAAATGAGCAACTAATTGCTTGAAAAAGCATATTTTTATGCACACGTTGGGGGTGTTTGTGCAAGCATGAGTGCTTTTTTCTTTAAAATATTTGCTGATGTGAATAAAATTGTGTTTCTTTGCACCCGATTTTAATTAGGAAAATAATTCTTTAACATTCTAAAAATTACAATTATGTCAGAAATTGAAAGCAAAGTAAAGGCTATTATCGTGGACAAACTTGGTGTTGACGAGGCAGAAGTAAAGCCCGAAGCAAGTTTCACCAACGATCTCGGTGCTGATTCTTTGGACACAGTAGAGCTGATTATGGAATTTGAGAAGGAGTTCTCCATCTCCATTCCTGACGATAAGGCTGAGAAGATTGCTACTGTTGGCGACGCTATCGCTTATATTGAGGAGAACGCCAAATAATTGAGGCAAAGAAGATTTTTCGCGATTAGGGATTAGTGATTATGGATTAGACGGACCTCGGGCGAGGTACCTGCTAATCACTAATCTCTAATTCCTAATTTTTTTTATCAGATTTACGATGGAATTAAAAAGAGTAGTTGTAACAGGTCTTGGTGCTGTTACACCGGTGGGCAATACCCCTGAAGAAACATGGGAAAGCCTCGTGACCGGCAAGAGCGGCGCTGCACCTATTACGGAATTTGACAGTTCTTTGTTCAAGACACATTTCGCCTGCGAGGTGAAAGGCCTGAACATCAATGATTATCTCGACCGTAAAGAGGCTCGCAAGATGGATCGCTACACCCAGTTGGCCATGATTACGGCCATGCAGGCTGTGAAAGACAGCGGCATGGATCTGGAGAAAGAAGACAAGAACCGTATAGGTGTGATCTTCGGTGTCGGTATTGGCGGTATCAAGACCTTTGAAGACGAGGTGACGTATTATGGCCAGCACAAGGAAGACGGCCCTAAGTTCAACCCGTTCTTCATCCCCAAGATGATTGCCGACATCGCTTCCGGACAGATTTCCATTCAGTTCGGCTTCCACGGACCCAACTATACTACCACTTCCGCTTGTGCCTCTTCTAGCAACGCACTGGCCGATGCTTTCAATCAGATTCGTTTGGGCAAGGCCAATGCCATTGTTGCCGGCGGTGCCGAGGCTGCCATCTGCGCCTGCGGTGTGGGTGGATTCAATGCCATGCATGCTCTGTCTACACGCAATGATGACCCCGAGCATGCTTCTCGTCCCTTCAGTGCCAGTCGCGACGGCTTCGTGATGGGCGAAGGTGCAGGCTGCCTGATTCTCGAAGAACTTGAGCACGCTAAGGCCCGTGGTGCAAAGATCTATGCAGAAATGGTAGGTGAGGGTGCCAGTGCCGATGCCTACCACATCACAGCTTCCCATCCTGAGGGATTGGGTGCCAGACTTGTGATGGAGAATGCACTGAGCGATGCCGGTTTGAAGCCTGAAGACATCGATTACATCAATGTCCACGGTACATCGACTCCTGTCGGTGACATCTCTGAAGCCAAGGCCATCAAGGATGTTTTCGGTGACGCTGCCTACAAACTCAACATCAGCTCAACGAAGTCCATGACGGGCCACTTGCTCGGTGCAGCCGGTGCGGTAGAGGCTATGGTTTGTGTGCTGGCTGTGAAGAATGACATCATTCCTCCCACCATCAACCACGAAGAGGGAGACGAAGACCCCGAAATCGACTACAACCTCAACTTCACTTTCAACAAGGCGCAGAAGCGCGAGGTGCGTGCTGCCCTCAGCAACACGTTCGGCTTCGGTGGCCACAACGCATGTGTAGTATTCAAGAAGTATGTTGGATAACTTTTTAGACCGTATAAAGCTCTTTTTTCGCAAGGATAAAGAGCTTTATACGTCTTTATACGACATCATCGGCTTTTATCCCCGCGACATCCGGCTTTATGAGCAGGCTCTCATGCACAAGAGCGTGATGCGCCGCAACGCCAAGGGGCGACCCGTCAACAACGAGCGGTTGGAGTTTCTGGGCGATGCCATTCTCGATGCCATCGTGGGCGATATTGTCTTCAAACATTTTCCGGGCAAGCGCGAAGGGTTCCTGACCAACACCCGCAGCAAGCTCGTGCAGCGTGACACACTCAACAAGCTGGCTCAGGAGATGGGCATTTCGCAGCTCATCCTTTCCAACGGACACAATTCCTCTCACAACAGCTATTTGGGAGGAAATGCGTTTGAGGCCCTCGTAGGCGCACTCTATCTCGACCGGGGGTATGATGCTTGCATGAAATTCATGCAGAAGCGCATCCTCTCGCAGATGATCAACATCGACAAGGTGGCCTACAAGGAAGTGAATTTTAAGAGCAAGCTCATTGAGTGGGGACAGAAAAATCGCGTCAAACTAGATTTCAAGCTGCTTTCGCAAGGGAAAGACAAGGACGGAAATCCCATGTTTGCCTATCAAGCCGTGATAGAAGGTTGCGAAGGTGGTACGGGCAAGGGCTATTCCAAGAAAGAGAGTCAGCAGACAGCTTCGAAGCTCACACTGGAGAAGTTGAAGCGTGAACCGCAATACATCGATGCCGTGTTTGCTGCCAAGGCCGACCGCACGAAGATGGAGGAAGAACCCGTCGAGAATGTTCCGGACACGGAGGAAAAGAACGATTTCATCATTTCCCAGTCTGAGGAACCGCGTCAGGAAGAGAAACACGAGAATGTGTTTCGTGAGGAAGTGTTTGAAGATCGTCCCCGCCGACAGCGCCGTTCGCCCATGTATGCCAACAAGGCAGAAGAAGACGAGGAAGAATCAGACGAAAAACGGAAGAAAACCCCATCGGCTGATGGAAGCGGAACAGAAGAATTTGACTTGAGCGACATTTCGGCCAATCCGGAAGAAAAATCGCGTGAGGAGATTATTGCAGCCGCCGAGGCAGCTGCTTTTGGGGAAGAATAGTTCCCTGTTCAAGCTCTTCCAAAACATACTGAAAGCCATTTCCCGTCTTTGCATATAGCGGGAGAGAAGACAATAAACATCAACAGCCGGTGCTCCACAAGGAGCACCGGCTGTTGATGTTTATATAAGAGTCCGACCACACTCGCCGGCCGACACTCTTGATATGGATATTTTCGGTCGGCAAGCGATTGGCCGGCGCGTGCTATTTTGCCACGCCTTGATTGGCCACGGCAGCCATCAACTTCTTGATTTTCTCCGGGTCGCCGAGGAAGTAGTCTTTCGTCAGGCGCAGTTCGTCATCAAACTCAAACACATAAGGCACAGCCGTTGGCAGATTGAGTTCGGAAATAGCTTCATCGGAAATGTTCTTCAAGTGTTTCACGATTCCCCGCAGACTGTTTCCGTGAGCCACTAGCAGCAGACTGTCTTCCTGTTTCAGTCTCGGGAATATCTCACATTCCCAGTAGGGCATCACCCGTTTGATGGCATCCTTGAGCGACTCCGTGCGTGGCAGTTCAGCGTCGGGTACACAGGCATAGCGCGGATCCCGTTTGGCACTCCGCTCGTCAGTGTCCTTTAAAGGCTCCGGTGCCACATCGTAGCTGCGCCGCCAGATGTGTATCTGCTCGTTGCCATACTTCTCGGCTGTCTCGCTCTTGTTGAGTCCCTGCAGCTGTCCGTAGTGTTTCTCGTTCAGTCGCCACGTCTTTTCTACGGGAATCCAGTCGAGATCCATGCTGTCGAGCACGCAGTTGAGTGTCTTCACCGCCCGTTTGAGATAGGAAGTATAGGCATGGGTGAACGTGATGCCCGCCTTTTTCAAGTCCTCTCCGGCCTGTGTAGCCTCCGCCATTCCCTGTTCGCTGAGGTCTACATCGGTCCATCCCGTAAACTTGTTTTCAAGATTCCACCGGCTCTGACCGTGGCGCAATAATACGATTCTTTTCATAAAAAATTCTTTTTGTTGTCCGTTTAACTATTCAAATTGAAGTTTTTTGTCTTTCCTTTTTATCGGCCTATGCTATCGTGATGTCCTTGTCAAGATACACATCCTGAATGGTGTTGAGCAGTTCCACACCCTCGTTCATGGGCTTTTGGAAAGCCTTTCGACCGCTGATGAGACCCATTCCGCCGGCTCGTTTGTTGACCACAGCCGTGATGACGGCATCCTTCAGGTCGGAAGCCCCGTGTGACTCTCCGCCTGAGTTGATGAGTCCCACGCGCCCCATGTAGCCATTGGCCACCTGATAGCGACAGAGATCTATGGGATGATCGGTGGTGAGTTCGGTATATACACGGTCGCTGGTGCGCCCGAAGCCGATGGCCTTGAATCCGCCGTTGTTCGACGGCAGTTTCTGTTTCACGATGTCGGCCTTGATGGTAGCACCGATATGGTTGGCCTGTCCGGTGAGGTCGGCAGCTGCATGATAGTCGGTGCCGTCTTTCTTGAAGCCATTGTTGCGCAAGTAGCACCATAGGATGGTGGCCATTCCCAGTTCATGGGCATATTCGAATGCCTGCGCCACTTCCACAATCTGTCTGCGGCTTTCCTCCGAACCGAAATAGATGGTGGCTCCCACGGCCACGGCTCCCATGTTCCAAGCCTCCTTTACGGTGCCGAACATCACTTGGTCGTAGCTGTTGGGATAGGTGAGCAGTTCGTTATGGTTCAGTTTCACGATGAACGGAATCTTGTGGGCATAGCGACGAGCCACCGCCCCCAACACGCCAAAGGTGGAGGCCACGGCATTGCACCCGCCCTCGATGGCCAGTTTGACGATGTTCTCGGGATCGAAATACATGGGATTGGGGGCAAACGATGCACCGGCCGAGTGCTCTATGCCTTGGTCTACGGGGAGAATGGACATATAGCCGGTGTTGGCCAGCCGACCGTGCCCGAACAGGGTTTGCAGACTGTCGAGCGTGCGTACGTTGCGGTCGCTGTCCATCCACACGCGGTCGATGATGTCTGCTCCCGGCTCATAGACCATGCTCTTGTCTATCGTCTTACACTCGTGCGACAAATAGTATTCCGCCTTGTCGCCTAACAAATTAGCAATCTTTTTGTTCATAATTCCAATCATTTTAAGTTCTACGATACGTGTAATTGCAATTATATCACAAAACTACACCAAATTTCTTGATAAAGCAATACCTAAAAGAAAGTATTTTTCGGTATTTAAGACAAAGTAACAGAGTGAACAAAAAATATTCCGTTGCTCTGTCTTTAATTCTCGGACAAAGTAGCATAGCAGACAAAAGTTCTTCTGTTACTCTGCCTTTCTTCCCGGGGCGAGAAGGCTGATTTATGGCTGTTTTCTTGGTTATTAGGCATAAAATCAGTATTTTTGTGCCGAATTTTTAAAGGATACAATATGGCATACAATTTATTGAAAGGCAAGCGTGGTATCATTTTCGGAGCGTTGAACAACATGTCCATTGCTTGGAAAGTGGCTGAACGCTGTGCCGAGGAAGGTGCTAAAATCGTGTTGAGCAACACGGAAATGGCCCTGCGTATGGGTGAACTCGACGAACTCTCGAAGAAAATCGATGCCCCCATCATCGCTGCCGATGCGACAAACTACGACGATCTGGAGAATGTTTTTGTGAAGGCACAGGAACTCCTTGGCGGTAAGGTGGACTTCGTGCTCCACTCCATCGGCATGAGCCCCAACGTGCGCAAGCACCGCACTTACGACGACCTCGACTATAACTGGCTCAACAAGACGCTGGACATCTCTGCCATCTCTTTCCACAAGATGTTGCAGGCAGCCAAGAAGGTGGATGCCATTGCCGACTACGGTTCGGTGCTGGCCCTGACCTATGTGGCTTCCCACCGCACATTCTTCGGCTACAACGACATGGCCGATGCCAAGAGTCTGCTCGAAAGCATCGCTCGTAGCTTCGGCTATATCTATGGCCGCGAGAAGAACGTGCGCATCAACACCATCTCGCAGTCGCCCACGGCCACCACGGCAGGCAAAGGCATCAAGGACATTGACAACATGATGGACTTCGCCGACAAGATGTCGCCTCTGGGCAACGCCTCGGCCGACGAGTGTGCCGACTATTGCGTGGTGATGTTCAGCGACCTCACGCGCAAGGTGACCATGCAGACACTCTTCCACGACGGCGGGTTCTCCAATATGGGCATGAGCCTGCGGGCGATGAACCAGTACAGCAAGGACCTTGCTCCCTACGAGGATGAGAACGGAAAGGTGATCTACGGATAACCGCCCTCGTGCACATTCCCGGACAGGGAATGCGTACATCATCCGATGACAACAAACTATCCGGCTGCCGATGTACTCTACATCGGCAGCTGTCGTTTCTATTGATTTACGGCGAATCGTATGGGTCAAACGGTGAAAATACATTCTCTTCATTCGACCCATTGGCCAAAACTTTTTCTTTGCCGACGAATGAAGCTGGTGAAGCGAATGTAGGTTGCGGGAATAGATTCGCATAATCCGCACTATTCGCCGACAGAAAGCATATAGCACAAAACTTACTCAGATTGAGAAAAAGCCTTACACGCCTTTTTGTTGTATTCCCTCGTTTGTCTATTTCCATCCGCCTTATCAGCCCGATTATCCCCATTAGTTTTCTCACTAAGCCCAAACGACATTGCAAAACGGCCACAGTCAGAAGCTCGTTCGGCCCGACCGAGAATGCAAAAGAGGCCGTTTCACAATGCTGTTTGGGCTACAATTCCGCCCAAACAGCATTGAAAAGCCCCCTTTAGGGGGTTGGGGGTCTGTAGGTTGAATGGAAACTAAAAAAAGGGGAACGCGATTGCGCTCCCCTTGCTTATGCAAAGATAGTCATATTTTCGCCCAAATGCAAATGTGATGCGAAATATATTGACATTGAATGGAATTGTTTTTAAAGTTGTTATTGCCGCATATACCATTTCGGGGATAAAATATTCAAATGATTTCATTCTTATACCCGGACAGTGGTTATTTCCCGATCTACTCCTCTTCCCGCCACGATTATTAAATTTTGAAAATTGTGCCATTATCTCAAAAGATTAGATTACTTTTGCAATTTAAACGATACATTGACAGCAATGAGTTTAACAAGCATAGTAGGCAATGTCTTCAAGCCCCGCCAGAAAGAGTTGGAGAAGCATTACACGGCCGCTGCCGAGTTGCAGCATCGCGTGCTTCAGCATCTTTTGGAGAAGGGGAGCGACACTGAATACGGCATCAAGCATTTGCTAAACAACACCCATAGCTACGAAGAATTTACCGCCAACGTGCCCGTAAACACCTACGAGGAACTGAAAGGAAGCATCGACCGTATGCGCCACGGGGAGGGCGATGTGCTCTGGCCGGGCACGGTGAAGTGGTATGCCAAGTCGTCGGGCACGACCAATGACAAGTCTAAATTCATCCCCGTCTCCCATGCCGGGCTGCAACGCATCCACTATCAGGGAGGAAAGGATGTGGTGGCGATTTATCTGCGCAACCACCCCGACAGCCGGCTTTTCGACGGGCGCAGTCTTATTCTCGGCGGGAGCCACTCGCTCAACTACAATCTGCCGGGGTCGCTCGTGGGCGATTTGAGTGCCATCCTGATAGAAAACATCAATCCGCTGGCCAATCTGGTGCGCGTGCCGAAGAAGCAGACGGCCCTGTTGAGCGACTTCGAAGTGAAGCGCGACCGCATAGCCCACGAGTGCCTGCACAAGAATGTGACCAACATCTCGGGTGTGCCGTCGTGGATGCTCAGTGTGTTGGTGCGCGTGATGGAACTCTCCGGCAAGCAGCATCTGGAGGAGGTGTGGCCCAATCTGGAAGTATTCTTCCACGGCGGCATCTCTTTCACTCCCTATCGCAAGCAGTATGAGCAGCTCATCACTGCGCCCCGCATGAGCTACATGGAGACCTACAATGCCAGCGAGGGATTCTTCGGCATTCAGGACGACCCGGCCGACAAGTCGATGCTGCTCATGCTCGACTATGACGTGTTCTATGAGTTCATCCCCATGGACGAGTTTGGCAGCGACAATCCTACGGTGGTGCCGATAGAGGGCGTGGAGACTGGCAGAAACTATGCCATGCTCATCACCACTTCCTGCGGACTTTGGCGCTATCTGATAGGCGACACGGTGGAGTTTACGAGCACCAATCCCTATAAGTTTGTCATCACCGGGCGCACCAAATATTTCATCAATGCTTTCGGCGAGGAGCTCATCATGGACAATGCCGAGAAGGGATTGGCCTACGCCTGCGAGCAGACGGGGGCACAGGTGAACGAATACACGGCCGCACCGGTCTACATGGACCGTAACGCCAAGTGCCGCCACCAGTGGCTCATCGAGTTTTCCAAAGAGCCGGAAGACCTTCAGCGATTTGCCCGACTGCTCGATGGCAAGTTGCAGGAAATCAACAGCGACTATGAGGCCAAGCGTTTTCATGATGTCACATTGCAGCACTTGGAAATTGTAAAGGCCCGACCGGGACTTTTCAACGACTGGCTTAAAGCGAAAGGCAAGTTGGGAGGGCAGCATAAGGTGCCGCGCTTGAGCAACAGCCGGAAGAACATCGACGAACTGTTGGAGATGAATCAAGCTTTAAAAAGTAAGGAGGCAGAGGGCTAAAAGAAACTGCGGGATGCTGCCTCCCGGCAGTCGCGGCCTCTGCTTTCAGCAACCGTAGGGGCAGTGCTTTATGCCTGCCCGAACGCCCGACAGGGCGTATATAGATTTCAGAAGACAAAAGGTAAAATATAAAATAAAAGTCGGCAGGCGAAATAGAAGGAAAAAGGATGGAAAAAGGAGCATACAATCATCAATACAGGAAAGTAGGAGGATGGCTTTTCCCCTTCTGTCTCTCCGTTGTTTTACTTTTCTCTTCCTGCGCCCGCATGGGCCAGCCCGACGGCGGATGGTATGACGAGACACCGCCGAGGGTGGTAGGGGCCAGTCCGGCAGACGGGGGAGTGAATGTGAAATCGAAGAAGATAAGCATCTACTTCAACGAGTTTATCAAGCTCGACAACCCCACGGAGAAGGTCGTCGTGTCGCCCCCGCAACTCGAAATGCCCGAAATCAAGGCCGGCGGAAAGCACATACAGGTGGAGTTGCTTGATTCGTTGAAACCGAACACCACCTACACCATCGATTTCTCCGATGCCATCAGCGACAACAACGAGAACAACCCGATGGGCAACTATACCTACAGCTTCTCCACGGGGGAGGCCATCGACACGATGGAAGTGTCGGGCTATGTGCTCGAAGCCCAAAATCTGGAGCCCATCAAGGGTATTCTCGTGGGGCTCTATCCTGCCATTCCGGAGAGTGAGATAGGCACTAAGAGCGACACGCTCTTCACCACGAAACCCATGATTCGCGTTTCGCGCACCGACAGCCGGGGCCACTTCGTCATCAAGGGCATTGCCGCAGGCTCCTATCGGGTGTTTGCCTTGCAAGATGCTGACGGCAACTACTTCTTCAATCAGAAAAGCGAGAAGATAGCGTTCAACCACGACATCATCACGCCCTCGTCCTATCCCGACACCCGGCAGGACACCCTTTGGACCGATTCGCTCCACATCAAGACCATCACGCCCACGGCCTACACTCACTTCGTGCCCGACAACATCGTGCTCACGGCTTTCACGCAGACGAATACCGACCGGGTGTATATCAAGAATGAGCGCAAGGAGCCCGACCACTTCACGCTGTTCTTCAGCTATGGCAGCGACTCGCTGCCCGTGGTCAGGGGGCTTAATTTCGACGACCGCAACGCCTTTGTTGTGGAGGCCGGCGAAAAGCGTGACACGGTGACCTATTGGCTGCGCGACACGGCACTTGTCAATCAAGACACGCTCAACGTGGCCATGAGCTATCTCATGACCGACAGCCTCGGAAAACTCGTCACCCACACCGACACACTTGAGATATTGTCGAAGCAACCCTATGCCAAACGGCTCAAGCAGCGGGAGAAAGAGTATGAAAAGTGGGAGAAGCAGCAGGAGAAGCGGCGCAAGCGCGGGGAACCGTTCGACTCCGTTATGCCCGTCAGGCCACTGGAAGTGGACATCAAGTTGCAGTCGGAGCTCGATCCCGACAAGAACATCCGTTTCTCGTTCCCCACGCCACTGGCCCGAATAGACACCTCGGCCATTCACCTTTATGCCAAGCACGACACGCTCTGGTACCGCGCTCCGATGGAGTTTGACAGGCTGCAGAGTCGCGAATATGAACTGAAGGGCGAGTGGCGGCCCGATATCGAATACAGTCTGGAGATAGACAGTGCTGCCTTTCAAGACATTTACGGCAAGGCGTCGGTAGCGGTGAAGAAAGGATTTAAGGTGAGGTCGCTCGATGCCTACAGTTCGTTGCTCGTCACATTGCAGGGCTTGAACGGTGAACAGGCTGTGGTGCAGTTGCTTGATAACTCCGAGAAAGTGGTCAAGGAAGTGACTACCGGCAACGGCGTGGCCGAATTTTTCTATGTCGCTCCGGGCGGTTACTACATGCGTATGTATGTAGATCTCAACCGCAACGGCCGTTGGGACACAGGCTCGTATGCCGACGACAGGCAGCCCGAGCCGGTGTATTATTATCCTGAAAAGATAGAATGCCGCGCCAAATGGGATGTCACCGAGTCGTGGAATCCCACGGCCCGGACGCTCAACTTGCAAAAACCGGGTGCCATCACCAAGCAGAAGCCCGACAAAGAGAAGAAAATCAAAAGCCAGAATGCCAAGCGGGCCAAGGAACTTGGCATCAAATATCTGCCCGATGAACTCAAGTTATGACACTAAAACTATACAGATGATGAAACGACTCCGATTTTCCCTGTTGCTATGCGTGCTTTTGGCGTTTTCACCAAGGGCCGGTGCACAGTGTACATTCCGCAACACAGCCTTCACGAGTGGGGAATACCTGACTTATAACCTTTATTATAATTGGAAGTTTGTGTGGCTGAAAGCCGGCACGGCCAGCATGTCTATCGTCAACACCACCTATAAAGGAAACAAGGCCTATCGGGCCAGTCTCACCACGCGTGGCAACAGTAGGGCCGACAAGATCTTTATCATGCGCGACACGTTGCTTTGTTATGTCTCTCAGGAAATGGCCCCTTTGTATTTCCGGAAAGGAGCCCTTGAGGGCAACCGCTACCGGGTGGACGAGGTGTTCTATTCCTATCCCGGCACCGGAGCATACGTGAAGCAGCACCGGATGGATGCCGACGGCGAGCACCACTGGCAGCAACACAACTACCAAGACTGTGTCTACGACATGTTGAGCATCTTCTTGCGGGCCCGGTCATTCAATCCGGCCAACTGGAAGGCAGGCTACGTGGTCAACTTTCCCATGGTCGACGGCAACAACCGGGAGAATGCGCAGTTGCGTTTTCATGGCCGGTCGAAGGTGAAGGCCGACAACGGGCACACCTATCACTGTCTGGAGCTGTCGTATATGGAGTTTGCCAAAGACCGGTGGAAGGAAATCGTGCGATTTTATGTCACCGACGATGCCAATCACATCCCCGTGCGTCTCGACATGTTTCTGCGCTTTGGGTCGGCCAAGGCCTTCCTTGTGAGCATGAAAGGAAATAACAGTAAAGTCACTTCGTTGGTAAGATAAGAATTCCGGATGACAGTCGTGTGCTATCATCCTTTTATTTTTTTAATACAGAACAAATGAAAATCACCAGACTTTTGCCGGTATTGCTGTTGCTGGTGGCAACCAAGGCGTGGGCCCTTGACTATCCTGCGGCCACGCGTGATTCCATTCTCCGTCACATCACCGGAGCCTCTATGCCCACCCGCGTCATCGACCTTGCACGTCTCGGAGCCAAGACCGACGGAAAGACCGATGCCCGTCCGGCCATGATAAAAGCCCTCCGGCAGGCTCGCAAGTGGGGTAGGGCTAGGATAGTACTTTCCGGTGGCGTGTTTCTGATGTGCGGTCCCATCCATCTGGTCGACGGTGTGCGCCTCGACATCCGCGAGGGGGCCACGTTGCGTTTCTCCCCTGAGCCCCGCTTCTATCTGCCTACAGTGGCAACCAGTTGGGAGGGAACGTTCCTCAACAACTACAGTCCGATGATCTATGGTCGCAACCTGCACGATGTATCTATCGTGGGCAAGGGACTGATCGACGGCAACTGTGCTGCCACTTTCGCCACTTGGCGTGCCCGGCAGAAAGAGGGGCAGACCCTTTCGCGCCGCATGAACCACGAGGAGAGGCCGTTGGCAGAGCGCAACTTCGGTGAGGGACACTGGCTGCGCCCCCAACTCATACAACTCTTCGGATGCCGGAACGTGACCATTGAGGGTGTGAAAATCATCAACAGTCCCTTTTGGTGCATTCATCTGCTGCAAAGCGAGAATGTCATTTGCCGAGGATTGCGTTACGATGCCAAGCTCGTGAACAACGACGGCATCGATCCCGAGTCTTCGCGTAACGTTCTCATCGAAGATGTCAGTTTCGACAATGGCGACGACAACGTAGCCATCAAGAGCGGGCGCGACAATGATGGTTGGACCCATGCGCACCCGTCGGAGAACATCATCATCCGCCGCTGCCGTTTCAAGGGGCTCCACGCCGTGGTCATCGGCAGCGAGATGAGCGGCGGAGTGAGGAATGTGTTTGTGGAGGATTGCGACTTTGCGGGCTATTGCAAGCGCGGTCTTTATATCAAGACCAATCCAGACCGGGGCGGATACGTGAAAAACATCTACATGAAAGATTGTCGTTTCGATGAGGTGGAAGACCTTATATACGTCACGAGCATGTATGCCGGCGAAGGACTTGGCAGCCGTCATTTCTCCGAAGTGGAACATCTGCTCGTCGATGGGGTGAGTTGCCGCAAGGCCCGGGCAGCCGGCATTGTGCTGCAAGGCACCAAAGCCAAGCCCATTCGGGATGTCACGATTCGCCGTGTGGAGATAGGAGAGGTGAAAAATGCCGTGAGCATCGACGATGCCGTGCAGGTGACACTTGAAGATTGTCACTTGGGAGGCCGGGCCGGAGTGCCTACACAGGTGACCGATGGCGACCGGCTGTTTGAGAGATAGGGCGGTGTGGTGCTCGGTCAAGAGTGTTGGAAAGAGTCGAGTTTTGTGTTTATTTAACTACCCGAAGTAACATTTGTGACTGACAGTCAACGGATTTAGTGCGTATATTTGCATTCGGAAAGGAATCAAACAATAAAAGGCGTATGGAAAATAAAATGCAACACTATCTCCCCGAGATAGAACAGGAGAAGATGAAAAGGCTTCACGACATCGAAGACCGGTATCACGCAGGAGACCTCACGCTCGAAGAGGCCCGTCGGGAACTGGCCGAAAAGGTGGGAAAGGTGAACCCCTACCACATTGCCTATGTCGAGCAGACCATGACCGAGGAAAGTGACGACGAGTGTATCAGGGAAGACATCCACCAGACGCTCCATCTGCTCGACGGACTGATGGACACTTCGCTGCCCGACTTGCCCGAGACTCACCCCATCATGCACTATCTGCGGGAGAATGAGGAGATGCGCCGGCTGCTCTTGGCCGTGGAAGACTTGATGCAGTATCCCATGATCAAGAATCAGTGGCTGGAGCTCTACGACCGTATCAAACTTTACCCCATACACTACAAGCGCAAGCAAAACCAGCTCTATCCTGTGCTCGAGAAGAAGGGTTTTACACGGCCTACGACCACTATGTGGACTTTCGACGACCTCGTGCGCGACATCATCAGAGACTCCGAGCGCCTGCTCGGGGAGATGCGCGAGGAAGAGTTCATCGCCAAGCAGCAAGAACTGCTCGACTACTGCCGCGACCTCATGCACAAGGAGGAGGCCATTCTCTATCCCACTTCGATGGCCATGATCAGCCCTAAGGAGTTTGAGGAGATGAAGGAGGGCGACCAAGAGATAGGTTTCGCTTTCTTCGATGTGGCCCGGGAAGAGACTGCCCACACTGCCGAAAAGGCCCCGGAAGAGGCTCCCGCAGGCTTTGCGGCCGATTTGCAGGCCTTGTTGGGCAAATACGGCTACACTGCCGGAGGCAGCGACAAGCTCGATGTGACCACCGGCCGGCTCACCCTCGAACAGATCAACCTCATCTACAAGCATCTGCCCATCGACATCTCGTTTGTCGACGAAAACGAACTCGTGTGCTTCTATTCCGACACCGACCACCGCATCTTTCCGCGCAGCAAAAACGTGATAGGCCGCGAGGTGATGAACTGCCACCCCAAGAAGAGTGCCCACGTGGTGCACGAGGTCATTGACAAGCTGCGCAGCGGCGAGCAAGATAGGGCAGAGTTTTGGATCAATAAGCCCGGCCTGTTCATCTACATCGTCTATGTGGCCGTGCGCGACAAAGACGGCAAGTTCCGCGGTGTGCTTGAGATGATGCAAGACTGCACACATATCCGCGCCCTCGAAGGTTCACAGACGCTGCTCACGTGGGCTGGCGAAAATGTCTCCGACAAGGCTTCCGCCGCCCCCGAAGCGAAAGAAAGCGGGCCCGGCAGCTCTACTCCTACCGCTCCCGAAGCCGAAGCGGAGAGTCCGTCCGACTCCTCTCCCGCGCCATCCGTCACCGCCATTACGCCCGAAACGCGCCTGAAAGACCTCCTGAAGCAATATCCCGATCTCAAAAAGCGGCTTCCGGAGATAGCCCCGGAGTTTAAGATGCTCAGTTCTCCGCTCGGGAAAATCATCGCTGCCAAGGCCGATGTGAGGATGATGAGCGAGCGTTCGGGCGTGGAACTCAACTCCCTCATCGGGCAGCTCAAGCGGCTCATCGGGAAGTGAAGTATAGCATTAGAAACAGCTTAACCGGCTTTCGAACATCATTGACGGCAATTGTGATATTGCAACAAAACGGCGCTACCGACCCCTTTATGGAGTCGGTAGCATTGTTTTATTGTCTTTGAAAGTTATTTCTTGACGGCATTCTGTCGAATGACAGACATTGGAATCAATGGAATAACAACCCCATCAAGCGGGGTTCCCTTTAGGTTTTTCACCAACATTCCCCTTACCGCACCAATTAGTACATTGAGAAAAGTTCCTATCAGTGTTGGCTGGCTGATCCTCACTCCATGTTCGTCGGCTGATGTGACAAAACTATCAAATGGTGTCACATTGAATGCTGCTCGGACTCCCTGCCTTACCAGTTCTTCATTGTTACTTTCAATGTGAACTCTCAAAGTGATCAGAATTTGTTCTTTCTCCTTGACCGGTTTGATGGAATGTTCAAATTGGAAACGCAGTTCTTTCCGATTAGCCTTGTCATAATCATGGTCATAGTTGAAGAAATAGACATCTTCAACCATATCATCTATTTTGAAACTGATTTCCTTGTTCATCCTATTTTTAGATTTTTGAACACTTTTTCGTTCACTTTGTCATAGGTATATCTCCATGCCGAGAGGGTTTTGATTTCGGCCGTGTCCTTGTCATTCATTTTAGCCTGTATGCTGCCACCAGCTATTTGGCACACATTCAGCTGTGTTGTGTTCAGCAACTTTATATTCAAAACTCTTGAAATATCGGTGAGTGTGTCAATAGTAAAGTTTCTGTCACCCGAAAGCCAATCGGAAATTTCCGATTCCGATTTGTCCATCATAGTGGCAAACTGCTTTTGTGAGACCCCTCTTTGATGCAGGGTACCACTAATTTTGGCCGCTATCAGCATTCTGTTGCTTACTTTGGCCATCTCGTTCTCATCTATGTGTGCGAGCATTTGTCCGAGAACGCCTTTTACTTTTCTACGTTCAGTCATACACTTCAAAGTCTTTACAGTCTATAGTTCCGTCTTCGCCTATCTTGATGCTTCTATCACGAATGCCGGCATTGATTTTGGAGGCGATATATTTCATTTGCTCGGCTTTAGCATTAAGGTAAGGATCTTCTTGATAGGCTCTTACGTTCTTGACGCCTCCGGAACCGAATAAGACGACCGTTTTGTTAAAGTACAATCCATATAATCGAAGTTTTCCAACTTTAAGAGCCATTACCCCGTCTGCCAGAACCCCTTCACCTTCTTTAAAGAACTCTCGTATACACCCGGTCTTTTCAGACATGGTCTTTATTTTATAAAGCATGGTTGATAATTCTTTCCGATAGTCTTTGTTTTCTTCAAAGAATTGTTCTAAGAGTGTTCCTTCTTCACCATCAATGATCACGGAGTAGATGCGGGCCTTATTTCCAGAAAGTTCTTCAATTTCTGTTATTTCAAACCCCATATTTCCATCTTTATAATTGCAAAAATAGCATAAAATTCATGTATATCCAAATTTTCGACCTTATTTATTCTGTTTTTAACAATTATGCAATACGGATAGAAAGTGGCTTGACATTGTATTTTATTTCACATAGAGTGTACTGTGATTGCAGGAATGGCAGATCATCAGACAATTATTATTGAAATAATAAGATCATTTTCCGATTGTCAAAAAATACTGCATGTTTTAGGCCTCCATTTTGGCGATATTTCCGGTCGGAAGCTCTCTCGGCTTGAAATACGGAAAAAATGAGGGACTTGTAATGCGTTGACAGTTAAATACTTCTGATTTATTGACAAGCTAAAAGGGGCAAAAAGGGCTCTGAAAGAGGCCGGATGAGGGCGTAGGAGAGGCTCTTTTGGACGCTCGCGGAGGCCGAATGGCTCGCTCACTGTGGCCCTTTCGCATGGTCAAAGGGGCGTGGTGGGCGGATAAGAGGGATTTCGGAGTGTGCGGGAGGGGCTTTTCCGTGCTGGTTGGCGTGTTTTGAAGATAGTGATTTTGTAAAGGTTTTATGGGGCTTATGGCTGGGGTGCATCAGCTTTTTATGGGATAGTTTTGCCCGTCTCGGCTAAAAACGTTATCTTTGCATGCTAAACTAAATTTAAAAAACAGATGGCTGTAAACGAGAAAGGACTTACTCCGATGATGCGCCAGTTCTTCGACATGAAGTCGAAGCACCCCGAGGCGCTGTTGCTGTTTCGCTGCGGCGACTTCTACGAGACCTACTGCGAGGATGCCGTGGAGGCGGCACGCGTGCTGGGCATCACGCTCACGCGCCGCAACAACGGAGGGTCTACAGCCGTGACCGAGATGGCGGGATTTCCCCACCATGCCCTCGACACCTACCTGCCCAAGCTCATCAGAGCGGGGAAGCGTGTGGCCATCTGCGACCAGCTTGAAGACCCGAAGAAGAAGCGGGAGCAAATCAAGGGCAAGAAGGGCCTTTCGGAGATGGACAAGATGGTGAAGCGGGGCATCACCGAACTGGTGACGCCGGGCGTGGCCATGGGCGACAATGTGCTCAACTACAAGGAGAACAACTTCTTGGCGGCTGTACATTTCGGCAAGGGGGCCTGCGGCGTGAGCTTTCTGGACATCTCCACGGGCGAGTTTCTCACCGGGGAGGGCACCTACGACTATGTGGAGAAACTGTTGGGCAACTTCCAACCCAAGGAGGTGCTCTACGACCGGGCCCGCAAACAGGACTTCGAGCGTTATTTCGGTACGCGTTTCTGCACGTTCGAGCTTGACGACTGGGTGTTCACCGACCAGAGTGCGCGGCAGAAACTCTTGAAGCATTTCGGCACGAAGTCGCTCAAGGGATTCGGTGTAGACCACCTGAAAAACGGCGTCATAGCCTCGGGAGCCATCATGCAGTATCTGGAACTCACCCAGCACACGCACATCGGCCATATCACGGCCCTTGCCCGCATAGAGGAAGACAAGTTTGTGAGGCTCGACAAGTTCACCGCCCGGTCGCTCGAACTCCTCCAACCCATGCAGGAAGACGGCCTGTCGCTGCTCGATGTCATCGACCGCACGGTCACGCCGATGGGCAGCCGGCTGCTGCGCCGCTGGATGGTGTTTCCGCTGAAAGACGTGCGCCCCATCAACGAGCGGCTCGACATTGTGGACTATTTCTTCAAGAAGCCCGACTTCCGTGCGTGTGTGGACGAGGAGTTCCACCGCATGGGCGACCTTGAGCGCATCATCTCCAAGGTGGCCGTGGGCAGGGTGAGTCCGCGCGAGGTGGTGCAGCTGAAGAACGCCCTCACAGCCATACGCCCCGTGAAGATGGCCTGTCTCTCGGCCGGCAACGAGGCCTTGAAGCGGGTGGGGGAGCAGCTGAGCCTCTGCGAGTCGTTGCGCGACCGCATCGACAAGGAGATACAGCCCGATCCGCCGCAGTTGCTGAACAAGGGAGATGTCATTGCCGACAACTACAGTCCCGAACTCGACGAGCTGCGCTCCATCAGCCGCCACGGAAAGGACTATCTGCTTGAGATACAGCAGCGCGAAATCGAGAAGACGGGCATCACGAGCTTGAAGGTGGGGTTCAACAACGTGTTCGGCTATTATCTTGAAGTGCGCAACACGTTCAAGGACAAAGTGCCCGAGGAGTGGGTGCGCAAGCAGACGCTGGCGCAGGCTGAGCGTTACATCACACAGGAACTGAAAGAATATGAGGAGAAAATACTCGGGGCCGACGAGAAAATCATCATGCTCGAGACCAAGCTTTTCAACGAACTCATACTGGCCATGCAGGAGTTCATTCCGCAAATACAGATCGACGCCAACCTCGTGGCCCATCTCGACTGCCTGCTGTCGTTTGCCAAAACTTCGGAGGAGCACCGCTACGTGCGGCCCACGATTGACGAGAGCGAGGTGCTCGACATCAAGCAGGGGAGGCATGCCGTGATCGAGACCCAGTTGCCGATAGGCGAGCAATACGTGCCCAACGACGTGTATCTCGACACGGTGAAGCAGCAGGTGATGATGATCACGGGCCCCAACATGGCCGGTAAGTCGGCCCTGCTGCGGCAGACGGCCTTGATCGTTCTGCTCGCTCAAGTGGGCTGTTTCGTGCCGGCGGAGAGCGCCCGGATAGGTCTGGTGGACAAGATCTTCACCCGCGTGGGCGCATCGGACAACATCTCGCTCGGCGAGTCCACGTTCATGGTGGAGATGACGGAGGCTTCCAACATCCTCAACAACGTGTCGGGGCGGTCGTTGGTGCTCTTCGACGAACTGGGCCGGGGCACAAGCACCTACGACGGCATATCCATTGCGTGGGCCATTGTGGAGTATCTGCATGAGCATCCGAAGGCACGGGCACGCACGCTTTTCGCCACCCACTATCACGAGCTCAACGAGATGGAGAAGAACTTTCCGCGCATCAAGAACTACAACGTGAGTGTGAAAGAGCTCAACGGCAAGGTCATCTTCCTGCGCAAACTCGAACGGGGCGGTTCCGAACACTCGTTCGGTATCCACGTGGCCGAGATTGCGGGTATGCCTCGCAGCATTGTCAAGCGGGCCAATGTCATCCTGAAACAGCTCGAAGCCGACAACTCGGGCGTGGGAGCGGCCGGAAAGGCGCGCGTGAAACATCTCGACGAGAGTCGTGAGGGAATGCAGCTATCGTTCTTCCAGCTCGATGACCCGGTGCTCGAACAGATTCGTGACGAGATACTGGGGCTCGACATCAATAACCTCACACCTATGGAGGCACTGAACAAGCTGAATGATATCAAGAAGATTGTAGGAGGAGGAAAGGAGTAAGGAAGTAATTTAGGAGTTAAGGGAGTTAAGGAGTGAAAGGGAGTTAAGACAACGGCTTTACATCTTGATATTGTCGATGAATAAAGCAACAAAGCTATTGTCTTAACTCCCTTTCACTCCTTAACTCCCTTAACTCCTAAGAAGTTCATATCTCAATGTTCCTTACGGAATACGGAGGCATGGAAATATGATTGTCTTTGGTGACGGAAGAAGTGACGGTTTCCGTCTTTTTATCAGCCGGTAGGCCGCCGAAACCGGTTATCCGAGAGCCTGTGGGGATGGAGAGTCCGCTCACCTCGAAGTCCACTTCCACAGGTAAGGCGTTGACGAGACGCAGGTAGGTCTTGCCCGTCTTGCTGTCGGAGACCACGCTCGAGGCCAGTCTGTTGGCCGGAACATCGGGTGCTGTGATCGTGGATGCCGTGTAGCGGTCGCCGCTGTAGGCTGAGAAAAGGCGTTGCGTCTCATAACTCGGCGTGGTGGTGACGGCAGTGTTGTCGAAATAGATCAGGTCGGGATTCCAGTTGTGGTGACCGTCTTTAGCCAAAAGCGGCGCATAGCTTGTCATGCTCACCACATCGGCGTTGCGCTCCACGTGGCAGAGGAAGAGTGCTTCGGCCAACGCCGACTCCAGTGTACGTGTTCTCGAAGCATATTCTCCGACATACACTTTCGGACCCTTGCGGTCGTAATGGTCGTAATAGTCCAAGTGGTTCATAAACCATCCTGTGCTCTCGTAGTAGTGTTCGTCCACCATGTCGATGATGTTGTGGTGCTCTTTGGCAAACTTCCAACCCTCTATGTAGTCGGCCGACGGATAGTGGAAAGGCCCTGCCGTGCCGCACACGATGATGTCGGGATACTTCTCCTTGATGGCCTTGCATATCATGAGACAACGCTCCTCAAAGGGCGTGGAGATGATGTCTTCGTTGCCCACACCGATGTATTTGAGGTGGAACGGAGCCGGATGCCCCGCGTCGGCCCTCATCTTCGCCCACTTGGAGGTTGCCGGATCTCCGTTGGCCCACTCTATCAGATTGAGAAACTCCTGACAATAGGCCGGCATGTCGGCCATGGGGATGCCCCCTTGCTGTCCGCCGTAGCCACAGGCGTTGTTGGAAGAGTTCTGGCAGGGAACGCCAGCGGCAAGCACCGGCAGGGGCTCTGCGCCGATGTCTTCGCAGAATTGGAAATACTCGTAGAAGCCCAGTCCGCGTGTTTGGTGATAGTTCCAGATGTTTCTGTCCGGCACGCGGTCTTCCGGTCGGCCTATGGTGTGGTGCCAATGGTAGATGTTGTCGAGTCCGTCTCCGTGGCTCATGCAGCCGCCCGGAAACCGCACAAACTTAGGTTTGAGGGCGGCAATCGTCTCGGCGAGGTCTTTGCGGAGCCCGTGGCCCTTGTAGGTGTCCTGCGGAAAGAGCGACACCATGTCTATCGCCGCTTCGCTTTCCCCCTTGGGAACGATCACAAGCCGGGCGTTGTGCAGGCTCTCTGCCGGAGCATTCTTGTCCGTTTTCACGCTGAGCAAGGCTCTGTATTGTGTCCATCCTTCGCCTTGCAGTTTGAATTTTGCTTTGGCCAGTTCGCGCCCGTCGTCGCCCACCAGTGCCACCTGCAACTGCTTCTTGTCCGTTCCCAAGTTGCGTGCATAGAAAGAGAAGGCATACTGTTGGCTGCTCTTCACGGCTATGCCGTCCCAACCTTCGTTCTGCAAGGTGTCGGTCGCCAGCACTGCATAGTGGGGATTGTTCTTGCTCAGGGGATTGTCCGTGGCAATTTTGATGGGCTTCGGCGAATGCCAGGCAGTGGAGGGCGACCATCCTTTATGGTCGCGCTCATTGTATTCGAAGTCGCGGTTTTGGATGAGTTCGGCATACAGACCTCCGTCGGCGGCATAGCTTATATCCTCGAAGAACACCCCGACGAGCTTGTCACTGATGGCTTTCGTCTGTGCTTTGTCCACCGTCACCCGCGCCTTGAGGCCCGTAAGCGTCTTGAAACGCTCACTGTCTTGCGCCATACTCTCGCTGCTCATGATGCCGTCGGCACCCAGAGCGCGGAAATAGTCGTTTATATAAGAAAGGTGTAGTTTGGGAATGTCGAAGAGATTGCCCTCATAGTGCTTTCCGCCTACGGTGGCTGTGTCGCGCGTCCACACCACGTCTTCTATGGTGCTGGGTTCCTCATCCTCCTTGAAAGTGCGGAAGTCGTTGGATGCATGGACATAGCGGTTGCCCTTGTCGGAGTGGAAATAGATGTCGAAAGTCCCGTCTTCCATCTGAAACATGATGGGTTTCCGGCATCCCTGCACCGACATTTGCGGGTAGTCCTGGGGCCTCCAAGTAATCAGATCCTCGCTGTAGGCTGCGGCAATGCAGGGCGCATAGTCATTCACCGACCACACGGCGCGCCACGTTCCGTCGGAGGCGTGGAGCACAAAGGGATGGTACATTCTTTTCTCAGAGCCCCACTTGCCGTAGTCTGACGAGCACAACTGGCCCACATCTTGCCACCTGTCGTTGTCGTCCAGATAGGCAAGATGGAGTCCGGCCCTGTCTCCGGGCGAATAGATGAATACCTGGCAGATGGTGTCTTTTCCCAAAACGGAGTATGCCGGCTTCACACTTTGGGCATTGCCGATGGCTGCCACGGCTGCGACAGCAAGGAAGGAAAGTAGTTTTTTCATTTTTAGTTGATGAGTAAACAAGTAGATGAGTTGACGGGTTATGGATTATTAGGGGATTCGAGTAGATAAGTGGACAAGTAAACGAGTGGACAAGTAAACAAGTTGTTTGCCAAACAACTTACAAGCTTCACCTGTTTGAGAAGACAAATAACTTGTCTACTTGTCCACTCGTTTACTTGTCTGCTTTATTCACTCGCCTGCTTCTCCTCATCGCCCAAAGGCCGATGGCGATGAATGGGATGCTCAATATCTGTCCCATGTCGATGGGCAGGCCGGCCTCGAAGGCCTCTTGTATTTCTTTGGTGTATTCTATCAAAAAGCGGAAAGTGAAGATGAGCGTGAGACAAAGACCGAAGTAGAGGCCGCTGCCCACGGTCTCGGGGCCTTTCTTCCGGTAGACCATATAGATGATGAGGAAGAAACAGGCGTAGGCGATGGCCTCATAGAGCTGTCCCGGATGGCGTGGATATTGGTCTACGCGCTCAAAGATGAAAGCCCATGGCACGTCGGTCACCTTGCCGATGATTTCACTGTTCATCAGGTTTCCAAGTCTGATGAATGTAGCCGTGATGCCCGAACAGATGCCCATATTGTCGAGTACGACCCATCCGCCCACGCCTGTGTTGCGGCAATAGAGGTAGATGCCGATGAGCATACCGATCACGCCGCCGTGGGAAGCAAGTCCCTGATAGCCCACAAACTTCCAACTGCCGTCGGCCAAATGGCGCATGGGCACTATCATTTCCACAAAATGCTCGAACGAACTGAGGAAATATTCCGGTTCGTAGAACAGACAATGGCCGAGTCTTCCACCCAGCAGTACACCCACAAAGATGTAGATGAATAGCGGTTCAAACTTGGCATCGGCTATTTTCTGCTCCTTGTAGAGCCGCTTCATGAGCAGATAGCCCAAAGCGAGACCGATAAGCCAGCAAAGCGAATACCAGCGGATGGCCAGCGGACCGAGGTGGAAAGCTGTTTCGCTCGGGCCCCAAACGATGTATAAGAGGTGGTTCATGTTAGTTTGATTTTGTAGGAGTTAAGGGAGTTAAGGAGTGAAAGGGGGTCAAGACAACAGCTTTACTTCTAACAGTTTCATAAACTCAGGCAATAAGACCATTCTTTTAACTCCTAACGAGCGAAGCGAGTGCTAACTCCTTTTAACTCTTCTAACTCCTGAAAAAAGATTATACATTAAATCTGAAGTGCATGATGTCGCCGTCCTGCACCACATATTCCTTGCCCTCAATGCCCAGTTTCCCGGCTTCTCGAACGGCACTTTCAGAGCCATAACGGATGTAGTCGTCATACTTGATGACCTCGGCACGGATGAATCCCTTTTCGAAGTCGGTGTGTATGACGCCCGCACACTGCGGTGCTTTCCATCCCTTGTGGTAAGTCCAGGCCTTCACTTCCATCTCTCCGGCCGTGATAAATGTTTCAAGATTGAGCAGTGCGTAGGCCTTTTTGATGAGTCGGTTCACGCCGCTCTCCGTCAGTCCGAGTTCTTCGAGAAACAGCTGCTTGTCCTCGTAGGTTTCAAGCGAAGCGATGTCCTCCTCCGTCTTGGCAGCGATGACCATTGCCTCGGCCCCTTCTCGGGCAGCGATTTCTTCTATCCGGCGCGAGTAGTCATTGCCTGTTTTGGCACTCGCTTCATCCACGTTGCACACATAGAGCACGGGCTTCGTAGTGAGCAGAAACAGGTCGTGGGCCGCCTGCTGTTCCTCCTTGCTGTCGAAACTCACTTCCCGGGCGTTGCGTCCCTGCTCCAACACCTCCTTGAAAGCCTCCAGCACTGTCACCATCACCTTGGCATCCTTGTTGCCCGCAGCCGCCGTCTTCTGCTGTTTGGCCAGCTGTGCGTCGATGGTTTCGAGATCTTTAAGCTGCAATTCGGTGTCGATGATTTCCTTGTCGGCAATGGGATCTACGGCCATGCCTCCCTCGCGTACGATGTTGTCGTCGTCGAAACAGCGCACCACATGGATGATGGCGTCGCACTCGCGGATGTTGCCCAGAAACTTGTTGCCCAGTCCCTCTCCTTTGGATGCGCCTTTCACGAGTCCGGCAATGTCGACTATCTCGCACGTGGCAGGCACGATGCGTCCCGGATGCACGAGCTCGGCCAACTTGTTGAGGCGCTCGTCGGGCACGGTGATAACGCCCAGATTGGGTTCTATCGTACAGAAAGGAAAGTTTGCCGACTGCGCTTTGGCACTCGACAAGCAGTTGAAAAGTGTGGACTTGCCCACGTTGGGGAGTCCCACGATGCCGCATTTTAAAGCCATTTTATCTTCTAAACGTTTTATGATGAGCCGATTGGGGTTGTCGGCCGATAATTTGATTGATAGTGCAAAAATACACAAATAAAACGACATTATTCAATTTTAATCCTTATATTTGTGACATTAAATAGATATTTCGGGAATCGTCTTGACTCCCGGCAGATAAAAAGTAGAACTCGTTTTATAGTTAAAAGACAAAATGACAAAAGAGAAATTCTTCGGTACCATGGGCTGGGTAGGCATGGCCACCTCAGTGTTGATGTATGTATTCTATTTCCCCCAGATACAAAACAATCTGGAGGGGCATAAGGGCACTTTCATTCAGCCTTTCATGGCCGGCATCAACTGCACGCTGTGGGTGGCCTACGGACTTTTCAAGGAGAAGCGCGACCTGCCTTTGGCCATAGCCAATACGCCCGGTATCATCTTCGGCTTCGTGGCCGCTTTCACGGCGTTATAGAGCAATCCTGGGGAATGAGGAGTTAAGAGTGGGGTCTCCAACGCCTTTGGCTTCCGGTAACTCCTTTATAATTCCCAAACTTAAATAAACAGCAAGAGATATGAATTTACAAGAGGTTTTGGAACATCGGCGGGCCGTAAGGCATTTCGACCCGGCCCGACCGATTGACGCGGAGCGGGTGAAGCAGTGTTTGGAAATGGCCACACTGGCTCCCACGAGTTCGAATATGCAGCTGTGGGAGTGCTATCATGTGACCGATGAGGCTGTGCTGAAGAAGTTGAGCCGGGCCTGCTTCAATCAGCTCACGGCCCGTTCGGCCCGGCAGATGGTGGTGTTTGTCACCCGGCAAGACCGCTATCACAGCCATGCCCGTGCCGTTATTGCCTTTGAGGAGGGTAACATACGGCGCAACAGTCCTGCCGATAAGCAGTTGAAGCGCACGGCAAAGCAGCATCTCTATTATGATCGGGTGATACCTTTCCTCTACTCGCGCTGCTTCGGACTGGCCGGATTGGCCCGCAAGATGCTTGCCCAGACGATCGGTCTGTTCCGCCCTATCGTGCATCAGGTGTCCGAGAGTGACATGCGGGTGGTGGTACACAAGAGTTGTGCGCTGGCTGTGCAAACGTTCATGCTGGCCATGAGCGAAGCCGGCTATGACACCTGTCCGCTCGAAGGATTCGATAGTCGGTTGGTAAAGAAAGCACTCGGACTGCCCTACGGGGTGGAAATTAACATGGTGGTTACCTGCGGCGTGCGCCTTCCCGACGGCATTTGGGGCGACCGTTTCCGTCTGCCTTTTGAAGAAACCTACCACAGAGTGGGACAATAGTAGACATCGGAACTGTCTTGGAGTGCAATAAACTTTACTTCTGCATTTGCCTTTTGGCAGATACGTGTAGCCAAGAGAGGCCTACGGCTGATTGAGCGGCACCCCCTTATAGGCATTGCGGCTCATGAACACAGCGATGGTTTTCATTCTCACATAGTTTTCCGAAAGGTAGACGAAGCCCTCGTTGCCATAATTTTTGCCCCACGAGTTTTTGAAGACGAAATAGGTTCGTCCCCGCAGGCGGAACATCCCCACCATCTCCATGGCATGGTCGTCGGTGGTGAGCAACCGGTCGAAGTCGCGTTGCCGTTCTTGTTGGGTGGCTGTGTGTCCTTCTTCTTTTTCCGTCACCAGACACCCGTTGACAGGCGAGCGGAATCCCGGTTCGCTGATGTCGCCCTCCCAGCACACAGGATGGCCCGTGCGCAGTGCCTGCCTGATGTGGGCCATGAGTGTGTCGAGGGGCAGATTGTAGAATGTGTCGCGCAGGCGGTTGTCGGGTGTTTCGAGTTCAAATGAGCGGAAGAAGGGATGGTGGGTGAAACTTGTGAGTGAGAGATAATCCCCCGGGAGACACACGCTGCGGGCAAATTGGAGCGTGGTGTATTCAGCTCCGAGCATGTGTACGAACCGCAAGGGAGAGAAGTCTGTCTCTTCGTCGAGCAGGTTGTCGAGCCGTGCGAGGTAGTTGTCCGGTCCCGTGCGGTGGGCAATGGCCTCATTGCCCATGAACATAGCCTTTCGGCAGAGCGTGCCATAGTCGGCCGGATGCTTCTCTTCCTCGAAAGTATAGGGCTGCATACCGTATTTTTCCATGTAGTGCAAGGTCATGGATGCCATACCTCGCAGGCTGATGGGGTGCTTTCCGCGTGAGAAATAATAGTCTGTGGCCTGTTCGCGCATCATCATGCGGGCCACAAAAGCCGGTGACAGATTCACCGAGTCGCCCATCATCAGCCGCTCACTTTCGATGGTGGCCAGCATGGCATAGACCCAGCACAGGTCGCTGCGCCCCTGGTCTTTCGCGGGTGTACACTTCACGTACGCCTCCATCCGTATCTTTCCTGCCCTCTGCCGTTGAGGCTGCCTGCGGATGCAGGCCGTCAAGAGGGCCAGTCCGGCCATGGCTATGATGATTTTCTGTTTCATTCCGATGATGCAAAGTTAGTGAATTTTCCTTTCAATCACTTGTAAATGTCAAATCAAAAAGCTATTTTTGCAAATGAAGTTATAAATATCGGAGGATAGAAAATGAGTGCGAATGACACGGCAATGGATTTTTTCTCATTGGCATATTTCCCTCCCCACACACACTGATATGGAAAAATACGACTATCTGATAGTGGGTTCCGGCCTTTTCGGAGCCACTTTCGCCTATCGTGCCCGGCAGGCCGGCAAGCGTTGTCTGGTGATAGACAAGCGCCCCCACTTGGGAGGCAATGTCTATTGCGAGAGCGTGGAAGGCATCAATGTGCATGTCTATGGTGCTCATATTTTCCACACGAGCAACAAGCGGGTGTGGAATTTCGTCAACAGCATCGTGGAGTTCAACCGATATACCAATTCGCCCGTGGCCAACTATAAGGGGCGGCTCTACAACCTGCCGTTCAACATGAACACTTTCTATGCCGTGTGGGGTGTGACCACCCCTGCAGAGGCGCAGGCCAAACTTGACGAACAGCGGGCCGAAGCCGTGGCCCGTATGCAGGCCGACGGGGCCACCGAACCGCGCAATCTTGAGGAGCAGGCGCAGGTGCTCATCGGGTGCGACATCTACGAGCGGCTCATCAAGGGCTACACCGAGAAGCAATGGGGGCGCAAATGCACCGAACTGCCGGCTTTCATCATCAAGCGATTGCCCGTGCGCATGGTGTTCGACAACAACTATTTCAACGATGCCTATCAGGGAATCCCCATCGGTGGCTACAACAAACTCATCGATGGTCTGCTTGCAGGGGTGGAGACCGTGACGGGGGTTGACTTCTTCGACATCGGTTGTAAGCAAGGGGCATCCGGCCGATGGCAATTCACGATGCCCCCGACCGACGGCTGCACTTCCGGCTCCCGGGAGGCTGAGGCTGCCACGCTTGTCTATACCGGGCAGTTGGATGAGTTTTTCGGCTATCGTTTTGGCAAACTCAACTACCGCACGGTGCGCTTCGAGACCGAAGTGCTTAATGAGCCCAATCATCAGGGCAATGCCGTGGTCAACTACACCGAGGCCGACGTTCCCTATACGCGCATCATTGAGCATAAGCATTTCGAGAGTTTCGGCCCTGCCGTGTATGCCAATCCCAAGACCGTGGTCTCGCGGGAATACAGCACGGAGTGGCAGGATGGCATGGAGCCTTACTATCCCGTGAACGACGAAAAGAACAGCCGGTTGGCCGGACAGTACCGCGAATTGGCGGCAACTATGCGGAATGTTGTCTTCGGAGGCCGGTTGGCTGAATATAAATACTACGACATGGCACCCATCATCGAGCAGGTGTTGGGAATGGAAATCGACTGACGCGCGTATTTTGGAAATAATCCCACATCTTTTGCCGGGTAACGACGATATATGAGCGTCGGCGAATTTCACGAATGAAGTAAATTATCCGTGCAGCTTCGATTCGCCCTATTCGCATCATTGGCCGATAAATTAAACCAAAATAAAACCATACCAAGATGAAAAAGACGTTAAGGTGTTTGAATATTCTACTATTGTTAGTCTTCTTTGCCGTGCCAACCCAAGCGCAGAAAGGAAGCCTGCGGGGGCAGGTTGTCAATGAGGAACAAGTGCCGGTGGCACTGGCCAACGTGATGATTCTTGACCTGGACAGCAGCCTTGTCGCGGGGACGGTGACCGATGAGGGCGGCAACTTCCTGATAGAGAATCTTACAGTTAAAGACTGTCTGGTTAAAATCCAGAACATGCTGTTCAATACGTTGGTCACGGAAATGCCCGCTGCCGGATTCGGGCGCTTTAACCGCTTTACGCTCACTGCCCGAACCTTCGAGTTGGGAGAGGTCGCAATCTCCGGAAAGACACCCATACTGCGACGGGAAGCGGGAAAGATCATCTTCGAAACGAAATCCATTGCCGGCGCCATCAATTCCGTTGATTTGTTGAGATACACCCCCGGCGTGGCGATAGACGGCGACAACGTGTCGCTCTTCGGGACAGGGGGCGTGAAGTTCTACATCAACGGCAAGGAGCAGAAACTGGGAGGGCGGGAGATGTTGCAGTTACTGAAGTCATATCCCGCTTCCGACATTGAGCGAATAGAGGTCATACAAAACCCTTCGGCCAAATATGCAGCGGAAGGCAATGCCGGCATCATCAACCTGAAACTAAAGAGGAAGGAAAACAATTTCGTGGGCGGAAGCGCGACCTACGCCCGCACGCAATATGAGGAGGGAGGCAACGACCTGAATGCCAATGTCATCTACAACAAGGGGAAGGTGGCCACTTCGCTCAACTTTTCCGGCTTGTGGGACAAGTCCCTTTACCGGGAGACCAATGTCATGGATTTCACCGCCATGACAAGAGATGGCCGGGACGACGGCCATCTGGACAAGCATAGCTATTCCCTGCGGTGGCAGCTGGACTATGCTCTGTCAGACAAGGTGAGCCTGGGGGCCTACGCCATGTATGCCGACGGCGACAGAAAGCTGGGTGTCGACGGGCGGTATGACTATTTCTCCGGCAGCGACAGGATGACGCGGGATTCGGTCATGCTCACCGGTATGGCCCGGCGCGAGGATACCAAAAACTACACCCTTAACCTCAACGGCAATCTGAAACTTGGCGACAAGGGGGCTGCCATTCAGTATGACATGGACTATTACAGACTGAAAATGGGAGACGATGCAGCCTCCCGGGCCACGACGGGAGACGGCACTGCACCATTAAAGTTCTCATACGACAACCACATCGCACAGACCGTGGACAACTACTCGGGAAAGATAGACCTGGGGCTGCCTTTCAAGGACGACAGACTGAGCCTCGGTACCGCCCTTTCCCACACCAGAAGTGACAGGGAGCTGAACTACACAACGATACAGTTGGCCGGCATTGGACAAAGAGACAAGTTTGTCTACGACGAGACCGTGTGGGCCACCTATGCAGACTTCAACAAGAAGTTCAGCGGCAAGTTGTCTATGGGTGTGGGCATGCGCTTTGAATACACGTGGACCAAAGGTGACAACAAGTCCCTGTCCACAATCAGGAAAAAACATTACGGCAAGCTGTTTCCTTCATTCTATCTGGGGTACACGCCAAACGGCAGCCATTCGTTCAACTGGAGTTTCAGCAATAGGGTGACCCGGCCCAACATCCTGAATGTAAATCCCAGTATGGTGTATCAAGACTTGTACAACGTGCTCATGGGAAACCCGGAACTCTCACCGACCTATTTTTACAAGACCATGATGGGATATACTTATAAGGGCGTGTTGAGTTTCGACCTGTACTATGCCTACCTGCCCGATAAAATCAACTCGATAGCCTACCTCAACGACCGGAAAATAACAACGAGGACATGGGGAAATGTCGTGGATGAGAATGAGCTCGGGCTCAATTCGTTCTATTATTTCGATAAGATAAAATGGCTGACCGTGATACTCATGCAGGGACTTTACTACACCAAGACAACCTCCGACGACCGGTGGGTGCAGCCCCGGAAGGAGAGTCTTAGCTACATTGGAACGCTCAACGCCCAAGTGTTCTTCGACAAGAAACGGAAGTGGGTGTCGAATTTCAATGCCAATTACACGTCACGGCAGAAAGATGTGACCAAGGAAGTGGATCCCCTGTATAAAATGGATATCGGACTCCAATACACCTGCCTGAAGGACAAGCTCACTCTGGGCTGCATCTGCTTCAACCTGCTGGCCTCCAAAGTCAGGGGCCGGGAGTATGTCGGAGGCACTTTGATGCATTTCAACAACAAGTTCAACTATCGCATGGTCAGGCTGTCTGTCACCTATAATTGGGGCGCGCGCCTGCGGGTAAGGCAACGTTCACATGAGGCCGATAAGGTAAGCGACCGTGTGGTAAACGATTTTTAGACTCGGCAATTTATTTTTATAAGTTGCCATAAAGTGATGAATTTGATAGGGAACTCTCCCTTTACTTTTAAAAAAAGATGCCGCCAAAAGTTAAACAAAAAACTTTTGGGGGTTACTTTGTTGTTGATACACGCTCTGTTATCCTTCCTGTAGTTTCGGCTTTCGGTCAGCTCCTTTTCTTTCGTTTCGGGCTTTATCGGGCCGGCTTTTGCTTTTTGTCTCCGTTCGAAGCCTTCGACTTCTTCACTTTCTCATCTTCCACAAGGAACGCACGAAGATCGATGCCACGGTCCAACCCGAGCTTCTTACGGATATTTCCGCGCACCGTACTTATGTTGCTAATGGATTTTCCCGTAACGATGGCTATCTCACTGACCGGCTTGCCAAGCGCTACCAGCCGGCACACTTCCAGCTCTACTCCGGAAAGTGTGGGAAACTTCTGAGCGAAGTCCTGCCGCTCGGCCTCCTCTTTCTTCTGCAACTTCTCCATTGCCCGAAGGAGGTTGTGCTTCTTCTGGTCGTCAAGCAGCCCGAAGAGCAGTGGATCGTACTTTTCATGTGGCTTCCGGTCGCTGCAAAGTTCGAGAAAAGCATCCAGTTCCTCCTGCGTGATGCGGAGTGCCCGCAGGATATTGGTCTGAAAAACTTGCCAATTTTTGTTTTCCTGCTGAATATCGCGTACATCACGTTGGCTGACGGCGGAAAGCAGACATGTACTGATGCTGAGCACGGAGAACAGCAGAACAAACTGCGGGCCAATGGCTCCACTACCATAAAATGCGGCAAAGAAGAGAGTGCCAAGGCTCATGCCCAAAACATAGAACGAGGCTCGTGGAACAAAACCCAAGACGAGATAGAGCAGAATGGTGTAGGAACCTATCTGGTTGCCAATCACCATCGTCTCATAGTCTGGCGGACGAATGATGACGAGATAGACGATACGGATGGATTCCATCATCTGCGCTATAATAGAATAGGTGGAAATTGCCTGTACTAATGAAATCCACCTATTTAAATAGAGCATGATTACGGTAAGGGTGATCAAGACTGTCAACCATGAGATAGTCCGCAATACGGGTAGCTCCAGACCAACAAAGCCAATGAGGTGTAGAAGCATGAGGACGATCATCAGCGACGAGCCTGTCATAAACACCAGCAATCGGATGTGCTCTTCTTCGTCGCGGCTACGCTCCTTGACGAATTTCTTGAATGAGGCAACTGGGGAAAACTCTTTCATGATTCTATTCTATGTTATATCCGGTAAAAAGATAAAGCTTACAAAAGCAATGACTATTTGTTACGAATTATCAAGCGTTAGTCGTCTTCTACAAAGATAAGAAAAAGCTCAGAAACTATCAAACCAAATCCCGTATTTTCATGTTTTTTTTATTACTAAACTATCGATATTTCAGGGCTTTGCGATGTTTTGCGACTGTTTTTGCCTTTCCTTTGCGACTATTTGCGTAACACGCCGTTTTTTTCATGTTTATAAATATATTAACTTTGCATTAACATTAGATACATCAGTCACGACTAATAATCAACCAAACGAATATACTCCCGTGATTATCTAATATACGAAGTAAAACCGGACAGATAAAAAATGTATATAAGAGAGATAAGAATATATTATGCAGTACCCTTCACAAAGAACAAGATTACCGCCAGGCAGATAGAAGACGATACCATCAATCTCATTGTCCATCCGCTGAACAGTTCCTCGCACACATATCCATCAGAGCAAGGAAGGAGGCAACAAGAGTTTGGACGCACGTTCGAGTATCGCATACATGGAAACGTATGAGCTAAATGTGGACAACATGCCATTTTTTAACAAATAATTAAAACCATAACTATGAATAATCATCAAACATTTCAGTCCAAAGCTACGTGCAAAAAGATGCTGACACTCTTCTTTGTCTTATTTGCACTGTGCTTGACAACGCACGCGCAAAACGTGACCATCAGCCCTTCGTCGGGAAAATTGGTAGCAGGCCTCACCTACGATGGTGAAATAGGATTCGAGAATGGCTGGAGTTCACTGTGGAGGCACAATCAGCTGCCTCTGACACTCACGGTGTCGGATAAAGATCTTATCACGGAGAGTGGAGTGCTGAAAGATCCTGCGGGTGACATTATCTTGGATGCCACCCAGAATCTCTATGTACTCATGTCGGGATCTCCTGAAACTACAAAATTTCACATGGGTATCTCGCTGCCCAAGGGTTATCGCTTCACGGGTTATCGCATCGTACTATTAAACAATGTAAATGGGAAGCGCATTGGTGGATTGGATGTAACTGGAATGAACAAGACCTTCTATGAAACGGGCAGCGACTTCAACATTAATAATTATAAGAAGAAAACTGCCACGATGCCCCGTAGGAACGAAACGAAAGAATATGTGATTGAGCGCACCAGCACGACAGAGACCGACATGGGCAACAATCTCTATTTCCTGTTGGATCATACAGCGAAGGGTTATTATGGTGTTACCCTGAAATCATGTGAGCTTTACTTTACGGCCGAAGGAGCATTCGACGCAAGTGTCAACCCCGGAAAGCCGACCAACATCATCAGCGAGGGTGTGAATATGGTGGGATCAACTTTCCTGACCAGCAAGCTCGACTTGGGTGAGATAAAGCCTAATACAAAGAACAAAAAAACTTTCTATAGCTACGACTTTAGGGCTGTAAAGGAGCTGACGGCTCAGAACTGGCTCTATCAGGAAGACGCGGTGACGACCGACAAGAAGCTGCCGACAACCGCCGGTAGCGGTTCCATCCAGGCCCTGAAGAACGGCGACAACCTCTATTATGCCTTGGGCAATAATACCTATTATATTGAGACACCTACATCGACCACCTCGCAGGACGGTACTGACATCCCGTTGGGCTATCGCATTACAGGCGCCAAGATCAAATACCATTATGGCACGGAGGCAAATTCTCAGTATGTCAATGAAAATGGTAATGGGCAATCCGTAAGTGGAGATATCAGGTTTGGCTCTTCATATCTAAAGAGAGATGCTACATGGGGATCTCGTCAAGGTTCTTGGGAATTTACTGCAGATGGTAAGCTACGCAATAGGAGAAATAGTTCGAGATATTATTATCTTCATGTTGATCAGACAGGAGACTTCTATTATGTACGCAGTACAACCGAAGCGAACAAAGCTTCTACTTTTTCTATTAGCGGGAATCGCATCAAGTACGGGAATTTGTTCTTAGTACATACAGATTACAACAATCCTCAGCTGACAACTTCGGATGCCAATGCTGCAACATGGGCACCTTCTGCTAACAATAATGTCCTGAACCCTGCTTTCAAACCTTCGCCCTATACCTTGAAGATATACGAGACCAACAAGGCCAATGTGACCCAAACGGTAAGTGTAGGTGCAGGCGGTGATGGCGAAGTGGTGCTGACGGGCCTTAACAACGATGCCATCAAGTTCCAAGTTGAAGGATTGGCAGAGAACACCAAGGCGCTCATCACTTTTGAACTCACCCTTGAGGCACTCAACCCATTCATCAACTCTATCGACATCGTATGCCACTCGTTGGCAGAGAATGGACCTACGCTGATGCAGCAGTTCACCAGCAACGACTTCCAGGTGTCGGGCGGTAAGTTCATATTCTATGTGCCGGAGGACTTCTTCGCTGGTGGCGAGCAGAAGTGCCGCTTCACTTTCGAGAACCTGTACAGTAAATATGGCGATGATACCTACGGCAATACAGACCCACATCATGCCCGCTACTTTTTCGTGAAGTCACCTTATTATAATACATACAATGGCCAGCAGTACAGCACGACAGGAAACGAACCGGCTGCTGACAAGATTCATAGTGAGATGTGCGGTGATAAGCCATTCAAGTATAGCAACATCGACGAACTTGATCCGAACAACACATCAGGCAGCACCACAACATTGGAAGAGTATCCCTATTCCGAGACACTCTATCTGAATCAGGGCGGTAGCTTCTCAAGCAATATCGAACTTGCCGTGAACCAAGAGAAGCCCTGTTATCTCTTTACCGCCGACGAAACGCGCTGGAACATTGCGCCTACCACGGCATGGGAGCATCGATACTACGCATACTATCTGATGGACCTGAAGTTGGAAACCAAGAACTATGTGGCCAAGTGCGAACTGACCAAGCTCTACGACACCACTTGCTACAACAACGACGGTGCCGACTCCGACCTACCGATGTATGGCGGCGTGTTCAAGGCTTTGGATGCCGTGACCGGCACTGAGATTCCAAGCGAAAGCGCTTATCTCACCGTGCCGATGATGAAACAGGCTCTGATTGACGAACTAAGCAAAGCTGGTGTGGAAGCTACGGGCAAGCAGGTGCTCTACCTTGACTACACCAACCTCTATTCCGTCCATATTCCCGTAAAAGCAGAGATGGATGAGATGAAGGCCACACTCAATCCGAACTGCTTGATCTTCTTCCCTGTCCGCTCAAGATTTAACGAGGACAACTATATCCAAAAGACACAGAGCGGTGCCTTCCTCGCATGCCAGAATATAGTAATTACCGACCGCCAACCGTTCTATTCTCCTTATAAGATTACGGTGCCGGCTGAAAACTACGCTACTTACACTCGCGAAATCACCTTCCCGAAGAACGGCAAGGTGGCCAACGCCACGTTAATCCTACCGTTCAGCTTGGATTTGCAAACCGGTACACATACCAACCGGGACGGTCTTTGCTCGTTCTCTGTGAGTGAGATGAATGCCAGCAACTGCCTTTCTATCGCTGAACAGGCCAATGGCACCTCGCCCAACTATATCGGAAATGCCTATTTCTCCCCTGTAACCGAAGCAAAGACAGAGGCCAACGTGCCTTACATGGTAAAGGTAGAAACGGCTCCAACCGACAACGCGATCTCGTTCATTGCTACCCAGTATGGCGCAGAGGTAATGTCTACCAAGAACAGCACCATGGCCGGCGATTATACCTTTATGGGAGAATCGGCAACAGGAACCATTGCAGGCGCTACATACAACTTCACGAACTATGGCTCATACTCCGGAAAGAAGTTGCACAAGAATGAGCAGATATTCTACTTCTCAGGGAACATGTATCTGAATTCGAAGAATCTGCGCCCGGATCTACAACATGTGTACGTTTATCCGTTCCGTAGCTACTATAAGTATGCAGGTGGCTCAGGTGCCAAACTTATGAAAGCCTTCAACGTGCTCTATGGTGAGAACGATTTTACCACGGGTATCGGCGAGGTTACCGAAAAACCTGACATGGCAATAATCGCAGGCACTGGCTCACTGACCTTTGCGACGACAACCGACCGTCAGATTCAGGTTTTCAACACTGATGGTACAACGGTCAATCGCCTCTCCATGAAGGCTGGCGAGACGCGTACTATCACACTGCCTGCCGGAGTGTACATTGTTAATGGAAAGAAAATCATCGTAAAATAATGGAGGACTGCCGTATGAAAAAAACATATATGAAACCTTTGAGCGAAATGATCCACACTGCTTGTCGGGAATCTCTTCTCGAAGGAAGTGGGAACGACCATGCTGACGCAAAGCAGAACAACAACTTCTTTGATGAAAACGTGGAAGAAGAATGGAAACCTATCCATCGTAATTTGTGGGATGACTGACAAAGGGGTTTCAGGTGAGCAGAGTTTCTATAAAATGTGACGTGATAAGGCGATGAAGGTGTGCCAAAAGTCAATTTTGATAGACACGAACTCACAATCTGAAACTTGACCATTCTTAAAGGCAATGAAAAGAGCCATATCAGCACTCGAACACAGAGTTTGATATGGCTCTTTTATAGTTAACAGTTACAGTTAGTAACTTTGGGTAGCAACCATTTTAGTTTTGACATACCCCTCCTGAAACATAGATGGTTTTTCATTTGTCGTCTGTGAAAGGGTAGCTTCGTAAGATGCCGGATGGTGGCGAATAATATCAACAAAAACACTTCCGACAAAAATCCCCAACCAGAACGGAAAGGCGGCTTTAAGGCATCGGAAAAGCCCGGTGATTTTCCCTTCCGGGCTCTCCGGGCTTGCGAAAGAGCCACACTTGAAAGCTCAAAGGGGCACAGTCGCATCGCGACTGTGCCCCTTTTGCAAGCCCGTTTGGGCCCTTTCAGGCTCGTTTTCGGACACAAATACATGTCAATAAAATTCAAACCGTTGATTGTCAGCGTTTTGGGACAGTCCCAAAAATCGCTTATTTACATCCAGCGCATTGTCCGTTGAGAATATCGCAAACAGAGGGGCTAAAAACGAACAAATACATTTACAATTATCTATCCGCAGCTATCCCCGCTAAATAGCTACTGAGCCGGGGAAACCGTTGTCCAGATTGCCGGGGGCATAAACTGCCGCCAGAAGTCGATGCGCATGGGTTTGTTGAAGCCGTGGCAGGCCATGGGCAACTGCCGGCCGTTCTGCTCGTAGCAGAGACGGGGCTTGAGGTCGAACGAAAACTTGAGGGCTTCGGGCACGGTGGGCAGCCGGAGCTCTTGTGGAATGAGGGCCCAAAAGAGGTCTTCGTTGTAGAGGACATGTTCTTGGGCGTTGAAGCGGGCTATCTCGTCGGCATATTTCAGACAGGCATCACGGAAGACCGACACACGGCGCAGGGAGAAACCGCCGTTGCCGATGCGTCCGAACATCTGGCAATGGAGTATCTTATGGGCAGGCTTGAGGCGGAGTTTGAGCCAAAGGTATTGCTTGAGTGGGAAGCGGGTATAGCGTTTGCGGGTGGGCCAAGGGGCCGCCACGTGGTCGTAGCCGCGCCGGCACCAGTCGGCCAGTTCGTCGCGGAACACCCAGGCATCGACATGACAGATGAGTATATACTCGTAGTCGGCAAAGAGACTGTAGAAGTCGGCCGACATCATCATCTCGTTGTAGCCGGCTATGCCGCGGGCCGTACCGAGCCATTGGGGTGACACCTCCACCTCGCCCACCTGCGGATATTGGACACGGAGGGCACCGAGGTCAAGGCCGGACGGCTTGAGAAACACGGCAGGATAGCCGGCCAGTTTCTCCAGATTGTTGGCAAGGGCGGCGGCTTCGTAACTTTTCAGTTCGGGCCGGTAGACGGGGATAATGATGAGAACGTTCTTGTGAGCCATAAGATTGTCAGTTGATGCAGGGCGCAGAGAGGTTATCTCTTGCCCAACCGCTCGTGTATGCCGTCTTGATAGGCCGTCCAGAGCATGGAGAGATCTTTCCACTGCCAAGCCTCGGTGAAAGGCATGGAGAGCAATGCAGGAATGATGTAGCCCGCCACACCGATGAAACTGCGCAGATAGCGCACTCCGAAGTTGCGCCCGTAGTGGTGGTTGAGATAGGCTTCATTGCGCACCTGATAGTAGCGTTTCCACTTCTTTTTCCGGTTGCGGCTGGTCCAAGTATCGTTGGAGAAGAACTTGTGCTTGTCCATCAGGGCTTCGGGGATGTAGAGGAGCTTGAAACCGGCCAGATGGGTGCGAAGACAATAGTCGGTGTCGTCGCAGAAGATGAAGAGTTCGCGGTTGGGCAGACCTATCTTTTCCACCACGCGCCGGGAGATGAACGGCCCCTCAAAGTCGGCCCCCACAATCTCTGTGGCTTGGTTTACTTGTTGTTTGGCCAGTTTGCGACCGTGCAAAGAACCTACGGGATTGGTGAAGTTGAAGTGCTGAAATTCGTGGGTGAACACCTTGCCTTCGAGCAGGCGGCGGGGCGAGAGGATTCCCACTTCCGGCCGGTCGGTGTAGGGCAGCAGGCGGTCGAGGCAGTCGGGGTGTGGAAACACATCGTCGTCCATGCACCATATCCAGTCGGCTCCCTCACTATAAGCCCGTTCGATGCCCGTGTAGAAGCCGCCCGAACCGCCCACATTGTCCTGATGCACCACGAGGAGGCCTGGTTGGGTGTCGAGCCATTCTCGGGTGCCATCGGTGGAACCGTTGTTCACAACGATGATATCGGTCAGCTTTTGCTGCTTGCGCAGACACTCGATGCCCTGCTTGAGCAGTTCGAGGCGGTTGAAAGTCACTACGACGGCTGTTATCTTCATTCTGTGGTATCGTTATTTTGTCCTACATTCTTGCGCATCATCACTTTTCCGTTCTCGTCCACATAGCAATAGTAGTTGAAGCCTTCGCGGGTGCGCTTCCACCGGTTGTGGCTCCAGAGGTAGCACTCCGGCTGCCGGCGGATGGTCTCTTCGAGCATTTGGAAATAGATGTCGGTGATTTCGAAGTCATTCATTTGGCTTGTATTCCGGCTTATCACCTTCATTTCGCAGTTGTAATGCCCTCTGCTCACACGTGTCACATCGCCGTAGACGAAAGCTTGACGGGTGTGCTTGACAATGCGCTCGGCCCCGGTGAATACGGGTGTGTCGTGGTGTAGAAAGTCTACCCAGTGGTGGATGTTCCACCAGAGAGGCGACTGGTCGGAAATGTAGCCCACAACCAACGGTTTGCCCTCGCGGCCGAGTTGCAGAATCTTTCGCAACGACTCGTTCATGGAGATGCAGAGTGCCCCCTGACGCTCACGCACATATTTGAACAGGCGGTCGAAATATTCGTTTTCAAGCGGGTGGTAGAGTTGACAGCAAAGTGCTTGGCCGTTAATCCAGTGGGGCATGGCTGTGATCCATTCCCAGTTGCCGTAATGCCCCAGATAGACGGCTACGGACTGCCCGTCGGCCAGCACCTCGTTGAGTTCTTCAAGTCCTGTGAAGGTCATGCGCTGCATGAGTTGCTCCCGGCTCATGGTCATCAGTTTGATGGTCTCCACGATGTAGTCGCAGAAATAATGATAGAAGCCGCGCTCAATCTGCTTCAATTCCTGTTCGCTCTTTTCGGGAAACGACTCGGTGAGGTTTTTCCATATCACCTTGTGACGGTATTTCATTACACGGGCCATGAGCAGACAGAGCAGGTCGGACAGCACATAGAGCACCCGCAGAGGCAACAGCGACATGAGATACCAGAAGCCGTAGGCCAGCGTGTAGGCTATAAAGTAGAGTGCGTGCTTGATAGTTTTCATCATGTTTGGTTTCTTTTGCTTGGATGACTGTCAGGCATCAGCTTGTCGTTTACCATGCGGTACATGTACTGTTGGATGATGGCTTTGATTTCACGCTCCATTTTGGCCTGTATGGGGAGTTTGCCCCGCAGGTTATGCGCCATCACACGGTCGGTCAAGGCATAGAGTCCTTTGGTCTGCTTGCCGTCGAATTGGAGCACGTAGCCATATTTGGTGTATTGATAGACACCGTTGATGTAGTTCAGCGCGTAGGTTTCCGCCGGCGGTGTTGTGAGCAGATCGCATCCGAAGGAAAGGTAGGGCTTGGCATAGCCCAGATAGCTCAGCACCGTGGGCATGATGTCTATTTGCTGGGCTATGGCGTCGCTCACGCCCGGTTTGATTTCTCCGCTTGGGTCGTAGATGATGATGGGAGCGGAGAACGTGCCGATATCGCTCTTGTATTCATCGTGGTTGCTCTGGTTGGTGTGGTCGGAGGTGAGCACGAAGAGGGTGTTCTTGAACCACGGTTGGCGGGCAGCCGTCTCGAAGAACTTGCCGATGGCCATATCCGTGTAGCGTATGCACTTGTGAATGGGGAGCTCTTCCTCCTTGTAGACATTCTTGTATTTCTCGGGCACTACGAAAGGGTGGTGGGACGAAACGGTGAAGAGAGCCGTCATGAAAGGTTGCCGCATCTCCCCCATCTTGGTGCAGAAGTATTGCAGGAACGGTTCGTCCCAAATGCCCCAGTTGGTGTCGAAGTCGGCATCGCCGCCAAATCGGGTGTCGGCATCGTAGTCCTGCCGGCCGTAGTATTCTTGAAAGCCGGTCTTGTTGGCGAAGGCGAGAAAGCCCATAGAGCCCCGGTTGGCACCATGGAAGAAAGCCGTCTCGTAACCTTCCTTGTCCAGCAGGCCGGCCAAACCGGTGTAGGTGTTCATCGAAGCGGGCGTGAGCACAAAGGGTTCCACAAACATCGGGATGCCACAGAGCACAGATGGCATACCGTCAATGCTCTTGTGACCGTTGGCAAAGGAGTGGCGAAACACCAGACTCTTGGCAATGAGCCTGTCGGTGTAGGGTGTATAGCCCCGGTAGCGGCCTCCTTCGAGGTCTTTGTTGAACGCTCCGATGTATTCACGGCCGAAACTTTCAACGATGAGCACCACCACATTTTTCTTCCGGAAGGCGTGTGCGGGCTGCGGCCGGTGTATGGGGGTGAACACGGCATTGAGCTCTCGTTGGCTGTGATAGTAGTCGGGCACCACGAATACACTCTTACCGATGGTGCGCAGGAGGGCAAACGGGGTATTCAGGACGATGGCGCATTCTTTCGGACTGCTTACATATTGGTTGGCATTGTTGATGGTGATGGGCCGCACACCCGTTCCCAAACCGCCCCGGCAGCCACCAATGACCAGCGGAGTGGCCACGGCCAGCGAGGCAAGCATCACGCCGGCGAAGACCAGGCGCTGCTTCAACGTTTGGTATTGTCGGCTGAAAGTGCGGGGAGTGAGATAGAATTTCCATAGCAGGAAAGCCACTATGACCACCAAGAGGATAAAATACCAGTGGCGGAGGAGTTCGGTGAAGAAGATGCCACCAAGATTATTCTCGTTGTCGAACTCCCGAAACACACTCGTGGTGGTGCGGCGCAGCGTGTAGGGGAAGTAGACGGAGTCGCAGAGATTGATGATTAGTGCCAGCGTGTTGACCACGACAAAGAGCCATTTACATATCCGGTGATAGACAGCTGTTTCCTTGAACGAAAGCGGAAAGAGCATCATCACGATGTAGAGCATGTTGGTGTAGAGGATGGCGGAGGTGTCAAACACTAGCCCCCCCCCGAAGATGGTGCAAAGATGAGACAGGGACAGCCCTTCAGAGAACGCTCCGTAGTTCTCCAAGAGATAGGCCACACGGGCAATGAAATAGACGACGTATGCCATGAGCAGGTTGCCCACGAGGGCCACTGCCGGCGACACGATGGTGTCAAGCAATCCAAATTTCCTTCTCTGCATCATACTTGCTTTGTTTTCTTTGGTCCGGTTCCGAGGTTTCCGGCCGCTACATTGTATCCTTGTCAGCGTCCGGCTTGCCGTTCTCTTTAAATCTCCTGCATGTCGTGCAGTTTCTTGTAGTAGCCGTTCTTGACCATCAGTTCGTCATGGGTTCCGCTTTCCACGATGCGTCCCTCGTGCAAAACGTAAATCTCATCCGAGTTCTTGATAGTCGACAGGCGGTGGGCCACGGCGATTGTCGTGCGGGTTTTCATTAGCCTTTCGAGTGCATCCTGCACCAGCCGTTCGCTCTCGGTGTCGAGTGCAGAGGTGGCTTCGTCGAGAATGAGGATGGGCGGATTCTTCAAGATGGCACGTGCGATGCTCACACGTTGCCGCTGCCCGCCCGACAACCGGCCTCCCCGGTCACCGATGTTGGTGTCATAGCCTTTGTCGCTCTGCATGATGAACTCATGGGCGTTGGCTATCTTAGCCGCTTCTTCCACCTGCTCGTGCGTGGCTCCATCCACCCCGAAGGCTATATTATTATAAAAGGTGTCATTGAAAAGAATGGCCTCCTGATTCACATTTCCTATCAGTTGTCGGAGGTCATGCACCCCCAAGTCTTTCACGTTGATGCCGTCTATGATCACCTCCCCCTCCTGCACATCGTAGTAACGGGGAATGAGGTCGAGCAGGGTAGACTTTCCGCTGCCGCTCTGTCCCACCAGCGCGATGGTTTTCCCCTTGGGTATGACGAGGTTGATGTCTCTCAACACCCACTGCTGCTCGTATTTGAAAGAGACGTGCCGGAACTCTATCTGGTGGTTGAAGCCGTTGAGTGCCACGGGCTTATCCGGGTCGTGGATGGCCACTTCGGCTTGCAGTATCTTGTCCACGCGCTCCATGGAGGCCAAACCCTTAGGAATGTTGTAGCCGGCCTTGCTGAACTCCTTGAGCGGATTGATGATGGAGTAGAGCATCACGAGGTAGTAGATGAATCTCGGGCCGCTCAACGTGTGGTTGTTCAGTACGAGAATGCCCCCCACCCAAAGCACGATGATGATCATCACCGTGCCCAGAAACTCGCTCATCGGATGGGCCAGTTGTTGTCGGATGTTCACACGCATCACGTTGTTACGGTAGTCGCAGTTCACCTTGTCGAAGCGTTCGTTCATCTTCTCTTCCGCACAGAAGGCCTTGATGATGCGCAGACCGCCCAGCGTCTCTTCCACCTGACTCATCGTGTCGCTCCACAACAACTGCGCCTTGATGGAGTTTTGTTTGAGTTTCCGGCCCACCAGCCCCATGAACCATCCGAACACGGGCACGAAGACAATGGTGAAAAGCGTCAGTTGCCAGGAGATGAGCAAGAGCGTGGTGAAGTAGGCTATGATGAGGATAGGGTTCTTGAAAAGCATGTCGAGACTCGACATGATGCTGTTTTCTATCTCCTGCACATCGCCGCTCATACGGGCTATGATGTCGCCCTTGCGCTCTTCACTGAAGAATCCGAGCGACAGGGAGGTTATTTTCCTGTAGAGCTGGTTGCGGATGTCGCGCACCACACCCGTGCGGATGGGTATTATCGTGGCCGAAGACAGGAAGTAAGCTCCCGTCTTGAGCATGGTCATGAAAGCCAGTCCGAGTCCTATCACGAGCAGGGTGGTGGTGGCTCCGAAATCGGTGATGAGCCCTTGGATGTAGTAATTGGCGTTGTTGACAGCGTAGTTGAGGAAACTGTCCAACGAATGCACACTGTCCCAACCGATGAGTGAAGTCACCCGCTCGGCATCGTCTGTCTTGAAAAGAATCCTCAGAATGGGGATGAGGGTCATAAACGAAAAGATATTCAATACGGCAGAGAGTATATTGAATATCACCGACAAGGCCAGATAGCGCTTGTAGGGCGGAATGAATCGGCGCAGAACCAGTAAGAATTCTTTCATATTATGGATGCAAAGATAGTATTTAATCATAAGACCGCAAAACGAATGGCGGTCTTATTTCGTTGGCATCATTTGACCTCTTCGCCAAAAAGTGTGGCCGATGTGGAACCGGTGATGCGCACTTTCACAAACTCGCCTATATGGTGGTTGCCTTTGTCGATGACCACAGCCTTGTTTTGTTCGGTGCGTCCCATGAGCTGTTGGCGGCTGCGCTTACTGAAATTCTCTATGAGGATGACGAACTCCTTGCCTTCATCTTTCTTGTTCTGCAAGGCACTGATTTCCGTTTGCAGTTTGATGAGCTCGTTCAGCCGGCGCACTTTCTCCTCTTCAGGCACGTTGTCGGGCAAATGCTCGGCAGCGTATGTGCCCGGCCGCTCGGAGTATTTGAACATGAAGGCGCTGTCGTAGCCCACTTCCTTCACCAATGAGAGCGTCTGTTGGTAGTCTTCTTCGCTTTCGTCGTGATAGCCCACGAAGATGTCGGTGGTGATGCCGCAGTCGGGGATGAGCCGCTTGATGGTGGCCACCTTGTCGAGATATTGCTGCCGGGTGTACTTGCGGTTCATCAGCCTAAGCACCTTGTCCGATCCGCTTTGGGCGGGAAAGTGGATATGGTTGCAGAGATTGGGCATGTCGGCCACGGCCTGCACGATGTCGTCGGTCATGTCTTCGGGGTTGGAAGTGGTGAAACGCACACGCATTTCGGGCACGGTCTCGGCCACCTTGCGCAGCAGTTGGGCAAACGAAGTGCCGTCGGCCGGCCGCTTGCCGTTGGGCAGCAGTCCGTAGGAGTTGACATTCTGCCCGAGCAGCGTCACCTCCTTGAAGCCACGGTCGCGCAGGTCGCACACCTCTTTTAATATGCTTTCCACATCGCGCGAGCGTTCCCGTCCGCGGGTGAAGGGCACGATGCAATAGTGGCAGAAGTTGTTGCAGCCTCGCATGATGCTCACGAAACCGCTCACGTGGTTGCCCCCGATGCGTTGGGGAATGACATCCCGGTAGGTCTCCGTCTTCGACAGTTCTATGTCGATGGCTTTGTTGCCCATTTCGCATTGGGCCACCATGTCGGGCAGGTTGAGGTAGGAGTCGGGCCCGCACACCAGACTGGCGTGGTGGTTGTCGATGAGATCGTCTTTCACGCGCTCGGCCATGCAGCCCAGCACGCCTAATATCAGTTCGCGACCTTTCTTCCGTTCGGCGTGTAGGGTGTCAAGCCGGTGGTATATCTTGTTCTCCGCGTTCTCCCTGACGCTGCATGTATTGAGGAAGACGGCATCCGCCTCTTCCTCCTTTTCGCAAAGTTCGTAGCCTGCCATCTTCATCACGGAGGCCACCACTTCGCTGTCGGCCACATTCATCTGGCAGCCGTATGTCTCTATAAAAAGTTTCTTGTTCATTTTCAATCGGATTGGGGTGCAAAGTTACTAAATAAATCGTGAAGCCGCAGCCGCATTTCCTAAAAACTCCATTTGGGCGGCCCGGCAGAAGGGGAAGCGGGATTATCAGGCCATTTTTCGGGTGGAAAAGAACAGCGCAGCATAGATAACCACGGCGCTTGCAAAGCCGGCCAGCGCGTCGACGAGATAGTGGGCTTGGATATACACAGTGGCCATGCAAAGGAAAAGATAGACAGGCAGGAACCCCCAGAATATCTTTCTGCTGCCCGAGTGCCACGCCAGCAACATGCAAACGGTGCTCACCCCCACATGGCTGCTTGGGAAAGCGGCCGTGGGTCGTTCGCCGGTAGCCTTGGCGTCTTCCACAAGCCGGTAAAACAGTCCGTCGGCATAGCCCGGACTGGGCAGGCAGTCGGTGTGGGTGTTGAAGTAGTCGTGCATGGCCGGAAACACACCGCGGGCCACGCTGTCGAGTCCCACAGCCTTGTAATAGAACGTGGGGCCCACCACGGGCAGGAAGATAAACACCACGTAGTAGATGAAAAACGAGCCCAGCAGGATGAAGGCCACGCGCTTGAACTCCTTGTAGCGGAAGAGGAAATACCAGAAAGTCACCGCCCCTATCATGGGATAGTAGAGGAAATAGCCCATGTCCATGAGTTCGCCGATCACTGCCGAGGGGAAGTTGCGTGCAAAGACGAGTGCCGGCTGGAAACCGAAAAGCTGCTGTTCCCAAGTGGCAAATACGTGATCGAGGTTAGGAAACAGGCGGTTGATCTCGTAAGTGTCCGGATACCACCATGCCAGCAACGCCATCTGCACAGCCGCGCGCAGCATCATCGTTGCCCGGCAGGGCAACAGCCGGTACACACCCCACATGGCCGCCATGATGACAGCCACGCGCAGACGGCCCACGAGCATCGACTCCGGGTTTTGGAGTTTGGTGTAGGTGAAAAGCATCACGAGCAGCGTCAGCGCCATATAGGCCAGCACCACCCATTCAAAAGCCATCAGTCCCTTCGCAGGTTTCTTCTCTATCTTGAATATCTCTGAAAATATCTTCATTCCACTCTTTGTCACGGAGAGTCCCTCTTTGGATTCTCGTTTGTCCAATGTGTTGTTCTCTTCGGGCTTACAGCCAGCCGTTCTCTCTATACCAGTCCACCGCCAGTTTCACGCCCCGGTCGAGCGGATAGTGCGGATGATAGCCCAGTTCGTCCATTGCAGGCTCTATGTCGCACCGCCAGTTGCGCTGCCGCAGTATGTTGTATTTGTCGTTGTTGAGGGCCGACATGCGCCCTGTCATCCGGCCGATGCGCCCGCCCACCGCCGTGACCACCTTCAGCACCCATATCGGAGCCTTGATGCGTACCCACCAAGGGTGGCCCAACGCTTCACGAATCAGGTTGCTGAACGTGCTGCTGCGGTACACGTGGCCGTCGGAAAGGAAATATTTGCGACCGCTCATGCCGTGGTCGAGGGCAAGAAACACGGCCTGCACCACATCGGCGACATAGACGAACGTGATGTCCTGCCGGCGGAAACCCACCGAGAAGTCGGTGTGGCTGCGGATGCTCTTGACCATCAGGAAGTAGTCTTTCTCCCGCGGGCCGTACACCCCCGTGGGGCGCAACACGATGTAGGGGAAGTCGTTGCCGATGGAGTCGAGAAACCTTTCCGCCGCCAGTTTGCTCTTGCCGTAGGCCGTGTTGGGGCGCGGCGTGTCGTGCTCGGTGATTTCCTGATAGGGCTGTTGCTCCCTGATGGCTCCGAAGACACTCAGACTGGAGAGGTAGACAAACCGTTTCAGGGGCATCTGCACCTTGAGCAGCGCGTGTACGAGGTTTTTCGTTCCCTCGGTGTTCACGCGATAGAAATCCTCTTCGTGGAGGCATTTCGTGGCTCCGGCCGCATGCACCACATAGTCGAACTGCATGCCTGCCAGCCGGCGTTCCAAGTCGGCCGGAGAGGAGAGGTCGAGTTCGATGAAATGGATGCGCCCGTCTTGCAGATATTGCCGGCTGCTCGATCGGCGCACAGCGGCCCATGTCTCCATGCCCTGCTTCAACGCTTCTTCCACGATGAAACTGCCGATGAAGCCCGAAGCACCCGTTATGAGAATCTTCATTCTTTCATTTTTGGGGCAAAGATACGATAAAAAAACGAGAAGAGGCGAGAAAAGGGCGAAATTCGCTAAAAACAAGGGCATTAGGCCATCGTTAGGAAACATTGGTGTTTGAATCTATGTGTCGGTCACACGCGGGCAGAAACCGATGGGAACTGTCTCTGCAAATTGCCGGAGGGTGGTGAATAATATGAACAAAAACACTTCTGCCAAAATTCTCCAACCAGAGCGGAACGCCGGCTTTAAACCGCCGGAAAAGCCCTCCGATTTTCTCACTCGGGCTCTCCGACCTTGCGAAAGAGCCACAGTCAGCACACGAAAAGGCCACAGTTGGCGCGCAACTGTGGCCTTTTTACAAGCTCGTTTGGGCTCTTTCAGGCCCGTTTTCGGACTCCGCTAACTGTCAGCAAAATTCAAACTGCTGATTGTCAACGTTTTGGAAATGTCGTCAAAATCGCTTATTTACGCCGAGTGGGCTGTCGGTTGCGAATATCGCAATCAGAGAGGCCGAAAACGACCAAATAGTTTGACAGTTGTCTGTTCGGATGTCTCCCCATCCCACATCGACCGAATCACCCAAGTGGAGTGGTCAACTCCCTCATCCTCATCGTCTTCCGGCTTTCTACTCTTCAATTTGTTTCTCACACCATTTTTCCAAAGCCCGCATGGGAGGGAGAAACGACCTGCCAGTATCGGTCAGGCTGTATTTGCCCCGAGTGTCGAGACCGATAATGCGGTCTTCCGCCAGAGAACGGACAGCATTTTCCATATCCTCATAGCTGACACCTTCCATCCACTTGCCAAAGTCGTGCAAGGTTGCTTCGCCGTGTGCCTCGAGCAGATGCAGCACCCAAAGCGTGTCCGGTCTGCAAATCCTTGAAAGGACATTGCGGATCGGACATTTGGAAAGGTCGGAGGCCGTTACCATTTCAGTGCATCTTCGAGTATGACGCCGTCTCCGGCAGGCGTGTCATCCTTGGCGAAGGAATCGGCCTTGTACTGGATGCAGAGCATAATCATCTCTCCGTCGCCCGTGTTCTTCAAGGCGCGCTTGCCTTCGGGAGCCACCCGGATGATGCTGCCCTCCCCGATGGGGAACACTTCGCCGTCTACTTGGTATTCGCCTTTGCCCTTGAGGATGAAGTAGAGTTCTTCGTGGGTCTTGTGGGTGTGCAGGAAACCACTGTCCTGCCCGGGCACCAGCGACTGGAAAGACAGCTCACTTCCTGTCGCGCCAAGCGCGCTGCCCACAAACACCTTGCCTGGAATGGTCATGTCAGGCCCCAGATGCAACTCGTAATCCTTGATTTCATTCAGTTTTCCCACTTCCACTGCGGCGAAGTTCTTGCCGCTCTTGATAGTCTTAATCTCTTTCATTGTTCTGTTATTTAATATTGTTGTTCTTTCTTGTTTCCGATTGCAAAGTTATTGAGAAGATTCCACTCCCACAAGTAGGCACCGGGAGGTGCGACAGTTACCCCGAGGTAACTATTATGGCGGCGAGTGGTTTTGCGGAAAAAGGATTTAGCACTGTTTAACAAAATAAATGATCAAGCACGGAGTCAAATAGTTACTTTTGTGTAGTAATAACAAACTAAGGAACAAAAATGATGAATAGAACAGAAACAAGAGACCGGTTGTTTCCCGACTGTCCGATACGCAATGTGCTGTCAAGGATAGGCGACAAATGGTCGATGCTGGTACTTTTCACATTGGAGCAGCACAATCCGATGCGTTTCGGCGACTTGCGCCGCAACATTCCTGACATCTCACAGAAGATGCTCACTGCAACGTTGAAGACACTGGAGACCGACGACCTGGTTGCAAGGAAAGCTTATGCCGAGATACCGCCGCGGGTGGAATATTCGCTCACGGAGAGGGGAATGACCCTCTTGCCGCTGATAGACAATCTGCTCGACTGGGCGGTCTCCAATATGGACGATATTGTTGCAGCCAGAATGAAATACCTGCTGAAAGATTGAATTACCATCAATGGCAGGTGTTCTGCCCATTATTTCGCCGAAACACAGATGCAATGCAAATTTATTGTAACGGATAAGGTGTTTTCTCAGATTATTTTTGTTACTTTGTCCTCATAAAAAATAAAACACATCGACTATGGGAAAAGGAAAAAAAGGAGGAAAACGGTTGAACAAGCGACAGTTGACCGAACTGTTGGAAGAGTTTTTCTCCTCTCAGCCCGGCAGGACATTCAGTTTCAAAGAGATATTCCGCACGCTCCATCTCGACACGCATCCGCTGAAGATGCTGGCCATCGACATCATGGAGGAGATGACGTGGGAGGAGTTTCTCGTGCGCGTCACCGACAGCAGCTACCGGCTCAACGACTCGGGACAAGTGCAGGAGGGGCGGTTTGTGCGCAAGCAGAACGGCAAAAACTCTTTCATACCCGACGGCAGCGACAAACCCATCTTCGTGTCGGAGCGCAACTCGATGGGTGCGCTCAGCGGCGATCGGGTGAAGGTTTCCTTTATGGCCCGCCGCAAGAATCACATCAAGGAGGCGCAGGTGATAGAGGTGCTCGACCGTGCCAAAGACACCTTTGTGGGCCGGTTGAAGGTGGACAGGGACATAGCCTATCTCGTGCCGCAGGCCGACGTGTTTGCCCACAACATCATCATTCCGCGTCGCAAGACCAAAGGGGGCAAGACCGACGATAAGGCTGTGGTGCGCATCACGCAGTGGCCCGACGGCGAGCGCAAGAATCCTGTGGGCGAGGTGGTGGACATCTTGGGAGAGAGCGGCGACAACGATGTGGAGATGAACACCATTCTGGCGCAATACGGACTGCCCTATAAATATCCGAAAGCGGTGGAGGAGGCCGCCGAGAAGATTTCCGGTGAGATCACCGAGCAGGACTATCGGGAGCGGGAAGACTTCCGCGACGTGTTCACCTGCACCATCGACCCGCGCGATGCCAAGGATTTCGACGATGCCTTGTCCATTCAGAAGCTTCCGAGCGGACTCTGGCAGGTGGGCGTTCACATTGCCGACGTGAGTTACTATGTCACCGAAGGCAGCATCATCGACAAGGAGGCTGTGAAGCGGGCCACGAGCGTCTACCTCGTTGACCGCACCATACCCATGCTCCCCGAACGCCTGTGCAACTTCATCTGCTCGCTGCGCCCCGACGAGGAGAAGCTGGCCTACAGCGTGATATTCGACATGGACGACGATGCCGTGGTCAAGGCCTACCGCATTGTGCATACCGTCATCAAGAGCGACCGCCGCTATGCCTACGAGGAGGTGCAGCAACTGCTTGAAGACAACGGGGTGGTGGACGGCACGGGGCAGCCTGCCCCACCGGCCACGAAGAAGAATCCCTACCGCGGAGAGAATGCCGAGCGGCTCATCATGCTCGACCGGCTGGCCAAAAAACTGCGCGCGGCGCGGTTTAAGGGCGGTGCCGTGAAGTTCGACTCCGAGGAGCTTCACTTCGATGTCGACGAGCATGGCAAGCCCACGCGCTGCTACTTCAAACGTTCCAAGGATGCCAACAAGCTCATCGAGGAATTCATGCTGCTGGCCAACCGCACCGTGGCCGAGAGTGTGGGCAAGGTGAAGAAGGGCAAGAAGCCCAAGGTGCTGCCCTATCGGGTGCACGACAATCCCGACCCGCAGAAGCTTGAGACGTTGCGCGAGTTTGTCGTGAAGTTCGGTTACAAAATCAAGACCGAGGGCACGCGTGGGGCCATGGCTCGCAGCCTGAACAAGCTCATGGACGACTGTGAGGAGCGGCCGGAGCAGAAACTCATCCAGAGTGTGGCCCTGCGCGCCATGATGAAGGCCAAATACACGGTCCACAACATCGGCCATTTCGGTCTGGCTTTCGACTACTACACTCACTTCACGTCTCCCATCCGCCGCTATCCTGACACCATGGTCCATCGGTTGCTCACGCGCTATGCGGCCGGCGGGCGTTCGGCCAATGAGAAGCACTGTGAGGAACTGTGCGAGCACTGTTCCGACATGGAGCAGATTGCGCAGAACGCCGAGCGCGACTCTATCAAATATAAGATGGTGGAATTCATGGGTGATAAGTTGGGTGAAGAGTATGATGCCCACATCAGCGGCATCACCTCCTACGGCATCTATGCCGAGATCGACGAAAACCACTGCGAGGGCATGGTGCCCATGCGCGACCTCGATGACGATTTCTACGACTTCGATGAGCGCAACTTCTGTCTCGTGGGCCGTCGCCGCCACAACAAATATCAGCTTGGTGACCCTATCCGCATCAAGGTGGCCCGCGCCAACCTCGAGAAGAGACAACTCGACTTCACGCTGGCCGGTGCCGGAAACTCCCAACCAACAGGCAGACAGGAGGCTCCAAGAAACGGCAAATCGCAGAAAAACAACCGGAAAAGCCGGAGAAAAAGAAATGTGTAGCCGGCTGTCTTTCTGCTCAAGCTACTCAAGCTGTGAGGGGGCTAAGGCGTTCTTAGTCATATTGCCGTTTGCAAACGTCTAATCCCTTTATCATCATTAGATATCGTTGACGGGGATGCCGGGCAGATTGTCGGAGAAAGGCATTGCCACATAGGCCGCCACAAAGTCTATAAGGAAGTGTCGCTCAATCAACTGTAGGCATCCTCCCGAGGCCCTTTACTTCCCCAACGCTATTCTTAGCCCCACATTGAAGTTGAAACCAAGGGGCTTCTGGCGATAGATGGTTTCCACATCGCTGCCGTTTCTGAAGTAGTAACCCACACCCGGTTCGGCATAGAAACCAATATGGTCGGCAACCCGATATTCCACACCGAGGGCTGCATCGGCCGACAACTGCAGCTCGCGCATCTTCACACGCTCCTCGGTGAAGGTGGGCTCCTGCCCCAAGACTTTGTGCAGAGTCTTGGCTTTTCCACTCACCATTTTCTCGGTCGTGACACTGGCTGTGGCATAGACTCCCACCCGACTGCCCTGCCACACCCGATAGCCCACACCGACGGGGATGCCCACAAAGTGCAACCGCTGGTGCGAGGAGTGGGTGTCGATGCCGTTGTCGCGCGTGATGTCAGACGAGTGATAGCTATAAACAAGTCCCGTATGCAGGCTCCAACGGTCGTTGAGACCATAGGCCACCGTCACACCCACTTTCACCGGTTGGCGGTGGTGGGCCTCAGTGATGGGGGTGGAAGGAGCATAGTTGCGCACACTGACCATATACTCTGGGTTGTCGGTGGAGGAAGGTGTATCTTGTACGTCGAATGCCGAGAGCCTTTCGGTATTGGCGGCACCCCGATAGTCGGTCGCCATGCCCGAGTAGAAAGCGTCTATACGGGTCGCCCTCCGGCTACGCTCCCGTTCCTGCCGCTGCCCCAATGCCACCGGAGAATGGTCGGGTGCAGAAACGGACCGACTATCCCGATGAGCAGGAACGGGCTGCCGGGAAGCAGATTCGGGGAGTGGTTGCTTGTCGTTATGCCTCTCGGGGTTTTGTGAGGGCGGCACTTGTGGTTGGCTGTTTTCTTCTGTTTCGGTGACAGCCTCAAAGAATGTGGCCGACAATAGGGAGGAGGCCGCAGAATGGGGAGGGCCGGAAAGACGGGCCACAAGACCGGCGGACGGGCGGGGAAGAGTAGAGACATTGCCTGAAGCCGAACCGGTGCGAATGACCGGTTGAGGGGTTGTGGTGGCGACATCACCGTCTGTAGGTAAAGAGCGACTGTCGGGCATGAGCGTCACCATGAGCAGGGTCAATCCCACGGCTGCTACGGAAGCTGCGAGAGCTGCAATGCGGGCTGGGAAGTGCTTCTGCGGCCGACTCGGGGCAGGCATGGGGCTAACGCCCCGACGTGCCATCTCCCGCTTGATGTCGTCGAGCAGACCCTCGGGTGCTTTCTTGCGGCTGTCCCCCAAGCGGTCGCGCAGATTGCGTATCCATTGTTCCTTCATGTTTGTCCGTTCTTTCGTCTGTATTCGTTTATCATCCTTGCCAGCAAAGCCTTGGCCTTGTGGAGCTGTGAGGCGGAGGTGTCGGGCTTGATGCCCAGGCAGGCGGCTATCTCCTTGTGGCTCTTGTCCTCCATCACAAAGAGGTTGAACACTGTGCGGCAGCCCTGAGGCAACCGACCTATCATGCCCAACAGTGTCTCCTCGTTGAGCTCACCCACATCAGGTTCCTCATCGGGCAGATCGGGCAGGTTGGTGACGAGTTTCTGTTCGTGGGCCGCCCCCTCCCTGCGTAGGGCGTTGAGAGCCTCATTGACTACAATGCGCGTGAGCCACGCCTTGAGCGAACCGGCACCGCGGTATTCAAACCCCGAAACTTTAGTGAATATCTTGATGAAACTCTCTTGCAGTACATCTTTGAGTTTGTCGTCGTCGGGAATGTAGCGATAGCACACCGCCGTGAGATAGTCGGCATAACAGGCATACAGCTCATCCATGGCCGAGGCGTCGCCCCGGCGGAAGAGTTCTATGATTTGCTGTTCTTTGTTCTGTACCTTTCTGAGCATTTCTCCGTGGCTGTTTGGCGTTAGTCAACAGACAGGTGTGCCCGTCAGGTATCCGGTTGATAAGACTATCATCTTGAGTATCTGTCTTTTAAATGTGCAAAGAAAAGAAAACTTGCCCGAAACAACAACTTTTTGGAAGACTTTCTATATTAAATAATGTAAATCGGTTTTTAGGAGTCAAAGGAGTTGGAGGGAGTCAAAGACATGGGTACCACATCTCAAATGGGTGAACACCCAATGAAAATGCCGTTGCCTTTAATCCCCCAATGTGCATTAACTTTTATTAACCCCTTGGTGAGCAAGATATGAATAAACGTCACGTTTAAAGGGCATCAATACCAAAATCAACTAACAAAACAAGAACAGAACAATGAAAAATCTTAAAATGCTTTCCATGATGTTTGGCTGTGTGGCAGCCTTGTGTGCAACTTTCTCTTCATGCACCAGCGACGACGGGCCCAAGAGTCTCACCAAGGAAGAAGTGCAGACGGCTTTCCTTGCGGTAAAGGGTACACACACGGGAAAAATCATTTATGAAGCCAAAAACAAGGACAATGTGAACGACAATGCCGATACGTTGAATATCTCGTGGGAGATTGCCACCGACAGTACGCTGGTTGTGAACAATTTTCCCATGAAGGTGATTGCCAACTACATTGCCGACACCGACCTGAAAGAGGCTGTGAGCAACATGCCCGACCAGAACTTAGAGTGCCGCATCGGTTTCTATAAAGTTTCGCCGGCCGGTTTCCTCATCAATCCGAAGACTCCTACCGCTTCGCTCACATACGGCGGAAAGATGCGCAAATATCAGTTGGCTTTCTATGTAAACAGTCCTTTCTCATTCGGAGCTATCAATTCCAAGAATCAGCTCGTCATGCAGGTTGTGGCCGCAGCCATCTATCTCGACGGCAAACAGACAAGGCACTTGAGCGATAAAAAGCCGTTTGTTTTTGTTGCAGACAAGAAGTAAGTCCTAAAGATCCTTTCCTTGTTAAACTTTCTTTCTGGGCCATTGATTATCAGAAACTTATTCTTATCTTTGTGCCCATGAGAAAGTTATTTTCCTTGTTTCTTTTCGTGTGGATGCTCGCCACGGCGAGTGTCTCTGCACAGACCAAAGGCGATATTCAGGCCAAGCGTAATGTCATCGACGGCGGCTACAATTTCTGGCTCTACACGCCCGAGGAATACGAGGAAGGCGGCCATCCGCTGCCCGTCGTCATCTTCCTGCACGGGGCCAGCCTTTGCGGCAACAACCTCGAACGGGTGCGCCGCTATGGCACACTTGATGCACTGGAGAAAGGGAAGATTATCCCGGCCTACGTGGTGGCACCGCAGAATCCCGGCGGAGCATGGAACCCACGTAAATTGAACGACCTGCTGGAATGGATGAAGGCACACTATCCCGTGGACACGACACGCGTCTATGTGCTCGGTATGAGTCTCGGCGGCTACGGCACACTCGATTTCGTCGGCACCTATCCCCAAAAAGTGGCTGCGGCAATGGCTCTCTGCGGGGGAACAAGTCTCAAGGATGTGCAGCCGTTGGGCAGTGTACCGCTCTGGATTATGCATGGTATGGCCGACCGCGCTGTGAGCATCAACGAGTCAAAGAAGGTGGTGAAAGGGCTGCAAGACTCCCACAACGACCGCCTGCTGCGCTTCGACTGGATTTCGGGAGGCTCCCATGCCCTGCTGGCCCGTCTTTTCTATCTGCAAAAGACCTACGACTGGCTCTTCGCCCACTCGCTGCACGACCATCCGCGCACGCTCGACACCACATTTGAAATCGACAAGACCGACATCGCTTCCACCTACAACGAATTGCGCGTGCTGCCCGAGGAATATGAGAAAGATTAGGAATCAAAGACTTTGCAACACGGAAAAGCAGTGGTGGAGGATACCCATAAACGACAATCCCATGACCATCGGGCGATGATCATGGGATTTTTCGTTAGAAAAAAAGTTCTGATATTATAGATAATGTTCTTGTGTTGGGTTATTCGGGTTTCTTACTGAGGAAGGCTGCCAGCATCCAAACAGTCTTCTCCTGAGACTTCAGATAGTCGTCCATGAGGGCTGTAGTCACCTCGTCGTTGGCTTCGCCGGCAAGTTCCACCAGTTTGCGTTCCTGGCCGATGAGCAGTGCAAGCGTGTCGAGCACCTTCATCATACCTTCGCGTCCGCATTCAGGGTCGTTGCCTTCTTCCTTCACACGAGCCACTTTCAGGTACTCACTGTAACGGCTTTCGGGTGTTCCGCCCAACTGCAAGATGCGCTCTGCCACTTCGTCTACCTTGCCGGCGACATCGTTGTAAAGCTCCTCATATTTGGCGTGGAGAGTGAAGAAGCCCTTGCCTTTCACGTTCCAGTGGAAACCACGGAGATTGGAATAGAATACCTGCAGGTCGGCCAGCAACTGACTCAAACCGTTTACGACGTTGGCTACTTTCTTTTCATCCAAACCCAGATAATTCAATGTGTTCATAACTTGTTCCTTTCTATTTTTTATTGTTACACGTTTTGTTTCTTTTTCTGATGCAAAGATACTGCGAATCCGTATTTCCCACAACAGAAAAATACTATGACAGGATAGAGGGAAACTATAATCCGGGCTCAACTCCTTTATACAAAGGGTCTGATGGATGCCTTGCCATGCGTCAGATCACGCCCCTGACACGGTCGTCGAAGGCCGAGAGGGCGGCTTTGGCTCCCTCACCCATGGCGATGATGATTTGCTTGAAAGGCACGTTGGTGACATCGCCGGCCGCATAGACACCGGGAACAGAAGTGCGGCAGAAGGCATCCACCTCTATCTCCTTGCGGGCGTTGAGCGGCAAGTGGTCGCGGAACGGATCGCTGTTGGCAGCCAAACCTATCTGTACGAACACACCGTCAACGGCTATTTCGCGCTCTTGGTCGGTGTTGCGGTCTTTCACGCGCAGGCCCGTCACGTTCTCGCCGTTGCCCAGCACACCTGTTGTCTGCGACATGGTGAATACCTCCACGTTGGGCAGCGAGCCTATCTTTTCTTGCAACACGGTGTCGGCACGAAGAGCTTCACCAAACTCCAGAAGCGTCACCTTGGAACAGATGCCGGCCAAGTCGATGGCCGCCTCCACGCCGGAGTTGCCTCCTCCCACCACGGCCACATGCCTGCCTTTATAGAAAGGCCCGTCGCAATGGGGACAGAAATGCACGCCGTGGCCGATGTACTTGGCTTCATCGTTGACATTGAGCTTGCGCCAGTTGGCTCCCGTGGCTATGATGACGGCCGGAGAGAGAAACACCTCGCCCCCCTTCACGTGTATGCGCTTCTGCTTGCCGGCAAGTTCCACGGTGTCGATCTTGCGATTGTCGAACACTTCCACGGGGTAATTGTAGAGATGCTTGCGCAAATCGTCGGCCAACTGTGCCCCGGTAGTCTTGGGAACGGAGATGAGATTTTCGATGCCTACGGTGTCTTTCACCTGTCCGCCGATGCGGCCGGCGACGAGTGCCACCTTCAGTCCCTTGCGTGCCGAGTAGATGGCGGCCGACGTACCGGCAGGGCCACCGCCGAGAACGACCACATCGTATTCGCGCTCCACGGTCTCTTGACTGTCGCTCAGCTCGCTTCCGAACCGGTCTTCCAACTTCTGCAAGAGCACGCCCAAGTCGCCCCGGCCGATGTGCAGCTGCTCGCCGTTGGCATAGACCGACGGCACGGCCTGAATGTTGAGGCTGCTCACCTCCTCCTCGAAGAGTGCCCCGTCGACCATCTCGCTACTCAACCTCGGATTGATGAGGGCCATGAGGTTGAGGGCCTGCACCACATCGGGGCAGTTGGTACACGTGAGCGACACATAGGTCTGCACCTGGATGTCGCCCTTGAGTGAGCGTATGCGCCGGCAGATGGCCTCGTCGGGCAGATTCTTGCCCTTGCCATCGGCGTTGACAACGGCCATGATGAGCGAAGTAAACTCATGCCCGTTGGGGATGCCCCGGAACTTCACACCCGTTTCCTCCCCATTTTTGAGCAGCTCAAACTCCAGTTTGCCCGCCTGACTTCCGGTGAAAGAGGCCGACAGTTGTCCGGATGCCGAACAGAAATCTTCGACAAAAGCTTTCATTTCCGCCGCATGTTCGTTAGCCTCATCGGCCACCACACGCAACTCGAAGTGGTTTTCGAGAGCACCGAAAATGCCCCTCAACTGTTCTATAATGTTTGAATCTAACACGCTGGTTCTCCTTTCTTCTCCTCTTGTCGGAGAGTGTTTATATTGTCGTTTTTGTGTCGGTAGGCAACTTTCAAGGGCCGTTGCCTGTGGCCTTTTTCCCTCGCGTCTCCACAGTGGAGACAAAGACAGTCCTCCTCTGCGATAGGGGAGGACTGTCGAGGAAATTATCCTCCCCCGCTTGGGGAGGCAAACCGAAAAACCGGCCTTAAATTTTTCCTACGAGATCGATGCTCGGCTTCAGTGTCTCTGCGCCTTTCTTCCACTTGGCGGGGCACACCTCACCGTCGTGGGTAGCTACAAACTGGGCAGCCTCTACCTTGCGAACGAGCTCGTCGGCATTGCGGCCTATGCTGTTGTCCTGAATCTCTGCTATCTTGATTTTGCCTTCCGGGTCAACGAGGAAGGTGCCGCGATAGGCCAGACCTTCGTCTTCCTTGAACACACCGAAGCCTTTGGCGAGCACTGCGAGAGGGTCGGCAAGCATGGTGTACTTGATTTTCTTGATGCTGTCGGAAGCGTCGTGCCAAGCCTTGTGCACAAAGTGGGTGTCGCAGCTCACCGAGAACACCTCCACTCCGTCGGCCTTCAGCTGGTCGTACTTCTCTGCGAGGTCTACCAATTCCGTGGGACACACGAATGTGAAATCGGCAGGATAGAAGAAGAACAAGGCCCACTTGCCTTTGATGTCTTCGTTGGAAACGGTCTTGAACTCTCCGTTCTGGAAAGCGTTTACTTTAAACTCGGGTACTTGTGCGTTGATGATTGATTCCATAATTCTTGAGAATTAAAGCCTCCCTCCGTTCTCCCCCGACAAGGAAGAGATGCCTTTCAGCTGTAGGGAAAGCATGGTTGTTATTTTTGTTTTGATGATTATCTGAAAAACGCTCTCCTTTCCTGACAGGGCGAGAGCGTCTCCCTCATGCTGGATTCAAGTGACTGTCGTTTTATCTTTAATATTCTCTCTCGATACACGTCTTGGGCTTCCTCCGGCATGGCAGGTCCTCTGCGCCTTGCAGGGCAGAGGGCGAAAGGCCTTTACTTCAGTCTGCCCTCGACCACTTCCCAGTTGATGATTTCCCACACAGCGGAAATGTGGTCGGCCCGGCGGTTCTGGTAGTCCAGATAGTAGGCATGTTCCCACACGTCGATACCCATGAGCGGATTGAGTCCGCTGCGCAGCGGGTTGCCTCCGTTGGCCTCCTTGGTGATGACGAGTTTGCCATCTTTGTCCTGCGACAGCCATGCCCATCCCGAACCGAAGAGCGATGTGGCAGCCTGTCCAAACTGTTTCTTAAACTCCTCAAACGACCCGAAGGCGGCATTGATGGCGTCGGCTATCTTGCCTTTGGGGGCGTTGTCTTTCACAGGAGCCATGAACTGCAAGAAATAGAGCGTGTGGTTGAGGCTCTGTCCGGCGTTGTTGTACATCGGTCCTTCGGGCACAGTCTTCACCAGTTCCTCAAGATTCTTGCCTTCAAACTCGGTGCCCTCAACAAGGCCGTTGATGGTGTTCACGTAGTTTTGCAGATGCTTTCCGTAGTGGAAATTGATGGTCTGCTCACTGATAACGGGCTCCAAAGCATTGGTTGCGTATGGGAGTACGGGCATTTGTATTTTCATTTTCTTATCGTTTTTATTGTTAATAACCTGATTTCTTTCACTTCTTACCAACCTGAAACTCACTTCCGGTTCGAGAGCCTGTTCCACGTATGGCATCGGGGGCATTTCCATTGCTATCATTGCTTCTTTGTTTTATGAATTGATGAATAGTCTTTTGTCTTATTTCCTGTGCAAAGTTACAAATGCCCTCCGTTGCCTCAAACAGATATTATCTATCTCCACATTGAAGAAATCTATCAACACCGCACAATCCCTCTGTTTATCGCACTTCACCATTTATAATGATTTGTGGCCGGAAAGGAAAAAAAATATAGTCTTCATAGGATGTCGTATGTGAGAAAAAAGCTATCTTTGCATATCATCATGACCAAGCGGGCAATCTGTCAACTGCCCCATCAACGCTAAATCAACCGATTATGACACTCCAACAGATAGAATATGTGATGGCCGTCTACCGGCACAAACATTTTGCCAAGGCGGCAGAGGCGTGCAATGTGACGCAACCCACACTGAGTTCGATGATTCAGAAACTGGAAGACGAACTGGGCGTGAAGCTCTTCGACCGCAAGCGGCAGCCCATCTTGCCCACGCCCATCGGCCGGCAGGTGATAGAGCAGGGATGGAAGGTGCTGGTGCGGGCACGCAAACTGAAAGAGACCGTGGAGGAGGAGAAACACTCGCTGCTTGGCACATTCCACATAGGCATCTTGCCCACTATAGCCCCCTACTTGATACCCCGGTTTTTCCCCCAGCTGATGAAGAAATATCCGGAAATGGACATCCGCATCATGGAGATGAAGACCGAGGACATCAAACGGGCCCTGCGCCACAGCGACATCGATGTGGGCATCGTGGCCCTGCTCGACGAGATGGAAGATTTCGAGAATGTACACTTGTTCTACGAGCAGTTCTTCGGCTACGTGTCGGAGGGTGACAACCTGTATCAAAATAAGGTGATCAAGACGACCGACCTGAAAGGTGAATATCTGTGGATGCTCGACGAGGGCCACTGTTTCAGAGACCAGCTCGTGAAGTTCTGCCACCTCAAAGGGGCCAGCCAGAGCCAACGGGCCTACTCGCTGGGCAGCATCGAGACCTTCATGCGCATGGTGGAGAGCGGCAAGGGCATGACTTTCATCCCCGAGTTGGCGATACTGCAACTCACGGAGAAACAGAAAAGTCTTGTGCGCCCGTTTGCCATCCCCATCCCGACGCGTGACATCGTGATGCTGACCAACAGAAACTTCATACGCACCACCCTGCGCCAAATGCTGGTGGAGGAGATACAGAGTGCCGTACCCGAAGATATGCTGACACTGAAACAGATGCAGCAGAGGGTGTAGGGATAAAAAAGAAGGTCTCCCCTCCGGCCTCTCTCCGAGGGGAGAAGAGGGAGTGATACACTTGGCTTCTTGAGTGGTCTGCTCTTAGGCAAGGGGACGACTGTACCGGAGAATCCGGGCCTCATATAGTTTGACTTGTGAACAAGAGGACAATGTTCTATATAGCATGAAACTTACAAAGATTGAGAAAAAGCCTTACACACAATTTTTCCACACTCATCTTTCTGTCTTATCTCATTCGTCCCATTCGTCTCATCAGGCTTATCAATTTCCCCACTTGGCCCAAACGACATTGCAAAACGGCCACACTTGGAAGCTCATCCGGGCCGAGTCAGAAGCTCATCCGGGCCGGATGACACCCCACTTCAAGGTGGAAACGTATCTTTTTAAGGAGTTGACGGACTGGTGAAGGGCCGGGAACTAAAAAAGGAAGCACGCGTGTGCTCCCTTTGCCGTTGCAAAGATACAACAGAAAGTCCCGAATTGCAAATCGATGGTGAAAAAACACGACAGTCATAGAGCCGGACCATGTTTGATTGATGGCGAATTGGTCGAATGGAATGAATAAGGTTGTGGGAAGAAAATTTCATGTTCGTTCGATTCTCCGTCAGATATTGTCTTGGTCGGAAAATGATGCTGATTGAGCGAATGAGATGTATGCAGGAGTCATAGGAAGAATGGCAGAGTAGCCCAAACGCAGAAAGACACATGTCTAAGGTTTGCCAATGAAAAGTGTTAAAACCTGACTAATTAAAAGCAATGGTATTGGTAGTATCAAAAAGAATACCTACTTTTATGCGGAAAAAGACCATATAAGGCTCTAATGGGATGTCTAAAATATTCGGATTATGGGCACCGAACTGTGAAAAACGGGCTGTTTCGGTATCTTATCGTTGTATTTGAATCCCGGAAATTGGCCGAACTAATGTTTCACTTAAAATAAAAGTTACAGCTTATGAGACTATTTACATTTTTATGGGCGTTGCTCCTGTTGCCTGCAATAGGAATGGCGCAGAGCGGCAATGAAGGTTTTGTTGAGCCGCCCGCAGGGGAGCCGACGGATTATTATTATCTGAGTGACGAACTCCGGCTCCACGACTTTGGGTTTATGGCACGCAACGTGCGTGAGATACAGTTCTATTTCACAGACGGCAACGATGTGTATATGCGCGACCTGATCGACTATGGAGGCTACTTGAAGGGCACCTTCGACAAGGTTTCGGGCAAACTCTCATTCCCCAACGGGCAGGCTGTGGAGCAAGTGCAGTTTGGTGTCGGTAGCAAGATGCAGACTATCTTTTTTGCCGAACTTGACCCTGTGACAAACACGCCTATGGCGGGCAACATGACCCTGCAAGTCAAGGAGCAAGGCGGACGGAAGGTCATTTCGGCCACTCCCGGCATGAAATACGCCCTCTACTATGTCAAGGACGGGAAGAATATCCTTTACAAACAGGCACGGAATCCGTCATTTGTCGAAAAGAGTGTCTTTGACTCTTTCTCGGGAAGCGCACGTTACACCTACACTGACAATCTCTATGGTTCGGGTAATGCCGACCGGAGCATTACCTGCACAGCCGTTGACCGCACCATTTTCCTGAAAGGGCTGGAAGAATCGTTTGGCGATGCATGGGCCCATGCGACCGTCATCGACGACAATGGCGGGAGAGCTCTCTTTATCCCCACAAACCAATACCTCGGCAACTACAGTGCCGTGGAAGACTTTGTGCTTGTCTCCGGGGCGGCAACGAGCGACCATAGCCTGAACACGGAGGGCTACACGGGGCTCAAACTACCGATGGCTTTCGATGCCGGAAGCAAGACCTATAAGTGTGTGGCCGACAAAAAAGACTTCTTCGGAGCGGCCGATGTACATGCCAATGGCAAGAGGGAGTGGGCCACCATCTATGAAAATGTCGTCATCTATCTGCCGGAGAACATTGTCGGCACAGCCACGGGAGTGAAGAGGGTCAATGCTTCTGCCGGAACCAAAGCGGCGGACAATCTCTATTACGACCTGCAAGGCAGGGCTACGACGGCTCCGGTGAGGGGTGTGTATATCCACGGAGGAAAGAAAGTCGTGGTGAAATAGCGATAAGCTCATACGTGATCGTGGGTATCCTTCCACTTTCCCACCTCCTCTGGCCTGTAGAGACTGCACCCGGGAAAGTGGGAGTTTTCACCACTTCGGAATCCAAATAACAGCTTGTAAAAAGCCCCGAAAGTTTCATGACTGACTTTCGGGGCTTTGCATTTTTAGGGTTATCGTTTCTTATTGTGCAGAAGGGTCTGCCGTCTTTCAGTCGAGGATGAGGCCGCCGTTGGGCTGGATGACCACCTGTGCTTCACCGTTTTTGCCCACTTTCAGCCGGCCTTTCATGCTCGGGAGAAACTTCTCGCCCTTCTTCTTGGGCAGGTCGGTGTAGTGGTTGACGGTCTGTCCGGCAAACATCGGCAGCCGGAGCGTCAGTTTCAGAGGTTTGTCGGTGGCGTTGAGGCCTGCCACATACCAGCGGTCGCCGCTCCTTCTGGCCAACACGACATAGCGGGTGGGATAACCGTCGATGAACTTCACATCGTCCCAACTCTTGGGGAGCTGCTTCAGCCAGTCGAGTTCCCATTGCGGCACATCCTGCAGGTTGTTGGGATAGAGTGCCACGCAGTTGACACTGATTTGGTTGGTGATGCCCGTAGCCATCTCAAACACATCGCCCGTGTGGCGCTGATGGCGGCTCTTGTTGTCAGGGCTGAGATATTTGTTCATGATGATTCCGCCCCAGTCGAAACTTCCCACGGCATTTCTGGAGTAAGGGTGCATGGTCATCTCAAAAGCCTCTTTTTTGGCGTGATAGTCCGTGAAAAACACATTCTCCGAGGCCAATGCCGCTTCGCTGCCCACGTAGTTGGGATACAGCCGCTCCCAGCCGCGGGGCAGGGTGGCTCCGTGGAAGATGACTTGCAGCCCGTAGTCGTTGGCATCGCTCAGGATGTCTTCGTAGAGTTGCATCGTCTGTTGCTTGTCGCCCCCGAAGAAGTCTACCTTGATGCCCGTCACGCCGATGCGCTGCATCCAGGCCATCTCCCGCTTGCGGGCTATGGCATTGTTCATGATTTGCCGCGGCGTTTGCGGGGCATCGTTTTCAAATCCGTTGGAGTTGTACCAAAGCATCAGCCGCACTCCTTTACTCTGGGCATACCGGCTCAGCTCCTCCATCCGCTCGCGGCCTATCTGCTTGTCCCACAAGCCGTCTACCAGCACACTCTCATAGCCCATTGCGGCCGCAAGGTCTATCATCTTCACCTGGTCATCGTAGTTGGTCGAGTTGTCCTGCCATATCAGCCAGCTCCATGTGTACCGCCCGGGTTGGTAGTCTTGCGACGGCTCGTAGAGAGGTTCTGTCACGTCGAAAGGAATCGTGGTCTCCACGATGGGAGCCGGCGAAGTCCCCACGGTGATGGTGCGCCAAGGCGTTGTGCCCGGCAGGGCGATGCCCGCCAGTTCGCTTCCCAGTCCGTTATTCTCTCCCTTTTGCGGAAAGGCGATGGTGTAGCCCTTGCCTTCCTCATAGTCGCTGAGGCGACAACCGGGATAGGCACTTGCCGCCCCGGCTTCGCTCACCAGCACCCAACCGTGTTGTCCCACCTTGAAAAAGCAGGGAAACGTGTAGCCCACGCCATATTGCGACTTCACGTTCATGGGCGCATCAGGGGTGTATTCTTCCTCGTAAGACGGTTTGGTGCGTTCCCATCCCGTCATGGGCGTTATCTGCGGACAGAGGAAAGTGGTCGTCTGCGCGGGAAAGTTGAAGCTGCTTATCTCCCGTTGTATCACCACCGCTTTGGGATTGTCGGCTTTCGGCCGAAGCAACTCGTAGCGGTAGGCCAAGTCGTTGTTTGAAATGTGCAGGTGGAGCGTCATGGAGTCGCGCTTGCCGTTGACGAACCCCACGGTGGCTTCGGTCACCTCATGGTCCACCGCCGACCGCTTCGTGCGTGTCATCCGGTAGGTCAGACGCTTCGGCCCCTCTGTCTTCAGAGTGCCCATGGCCAGTCCCTGTGAGAAGTCGCTATAGTCGGCCACCAGTCCCAATGCCGAGCGCACGAGCATCGGCTTTCCGTCGTAATCTACCGTGTAAAAAGCTTTCCCCTCTTCGCATCCGATGTTGACCACCAGTCTGCCGTCGGGCGATTTCACCGTGTGATTCTCTGCATTTGCATAAACTGCGCCCAGCAGCAGGCATCCTAACATTGTTTTTCTCATTCTTAGTTGTTGATTTATAGAGTTGTTGGTAATATTGGTTTGTCATTGTTTTCTGTAGAGTTCATCTTCTCTGTTTGTCAATAACCAGGATTTTGGACAAAATCAGGATTTTTGTCCCTTTCCGATTTCGTGATGGGTAACCAATACATCTTGTCATCCCATTTGCGGTCACCGCCAACGTCGCTCCTCAGTTTACTCACTTCGTAGGTTTTTCTGCCATCGGGATGTTTCTTAATGTAAATGGCATGTACTGTTGTACCGAAATACTTGGGTGCATCTTTCCATCGGCGGACATCAAAATAGCGGTGTTCCTCGAAAGCCAGTTCGATGCGGCGCTCATGCTTAACTGCCTCCAGCAACTTTTCGCCTCGGGCACTCACGTTGGGCATTCCTGCCCGTTTTCTCACGGTATTCAGAGCTTTGAGGGCTCCATTCTCATCACCGATGTGGAAAAGAGCTTCGGCTTGGTTAAGATACAGTTCGGCCATGCGAAGATGTATCCAATTACGCGCACGGAAGTTCCATGAATTGAGCACATAACCTTCATCCATGAATTTTTTCATGTAATATCCAGTGGGCGATGCATTCCAACTGTCGTTTCCATATTTGGTATCCCGCCCTCCACCGGTTTCCTTACCACCGGTATCGATATTGAAAAAGGTTTCAACATTTCTCGTCATCCATGATGCACCGTCGTAGAGAATCGTGGCATAGAATCTCGGATCTCTGTCGGCGTATGGATTTGCAGCTTCCTCTACATTTTTCCAGTCAAATGCGGAGGCAATTCCACCCTTTACCACTTCGTAGGCATCCACCAACTCCTGAAGTGGACAGTTGCCTCCCCAACCGCCATATCCATTGGGATTGTTATATTGGTCACAGCTTGATATGCTTTGTCCGTCGGCACTTGACGTACCCATGCGGGCAAAGAGAGTTTCCTTATTGGCAGCTGTGTTGTCCATAAAGAGCTGTTGGTAATTCTTTGCCGGGTCTTGGTTAAGATTGTAGAGTTTATATCCTGCATCAATGGCAGCTTGTAGGGCAGCAGTTGCTGCATCAGCTGCTTTTTGCCATCTGCCGGTCTCGGGTGTGATGTATCCTATTTCCGGCATTTTCACATTTTCATTCATCAGCGGGCTTGCCGCATAGAGCAGTATTCTGGATTTCAAGGCCAGTGCGGCCACACTTGTGGCCCGTCCGTAATTGTCTCCACTCCACGATGGTGGAAGCTCGGTTGTCGCTTGGTCAAGTTCTGTTATTAAAAAGTCAATGCATTCTTTATATGATGCACGCTTTTGATTGAGTATTTCTCCTTGGTCATTGATGGTGAAACTCTTTGTAATGATGGGTATTCCTCCCCACCTTGCAATAAGATCCCAGTATTCGAAAGCTCGAATAAATCTTACTTGCCCTTTGAGCCTGATCTTTTTCTGCTCATTAGTGAATGGTACGCCATCTACTCGTTCGAAGAATATATTGCAATTAGAGATGTTGCGCCACTTGGTTCCCCATGAACGGTTGTCCCATCCGTACCAAGCACCATTCATTCGCCCTAAATCCGTAGCACTGACACGTGCAAAGTTATGCACTTCGCAGCCGCGGAGCCATGGTAATTCTGTCTCATCTACTATGGAACTCTGCATGGATTCAGCTCCACTGCATCCTATCTGATTGTAGCGGGAGTTTACAAAAGACTCTACCAGCTCCGGATCATGCCATAGGGTTTCATCCGAAATTTCGGTTAATGATTTCTTATCCAAGAAGTCTGCACAAGAAGTTGTCAGGACTGTTGACATGAATGCCATCAACAGCAGTTTTATATATGATTTCATTGTTATTTTCATTTAAAATGTAATACTGACTCCAAAATTATATACTCTTGACTGTGGAGTGTTCCATGCAGCCCACCCCTGACTGTTTTCATGGGTCTCTGGGTCTATGTTTTTGATTCCTGTGAGTGTCAGCAGGTTGTATCCCGTCAGGCTAAGTCTGACACCGGAGATTGGGGTACCTTTAAACCAGTTTGTCGGGCAGTCGTAAGAGAGTTCGACGCTTTTGAGTCTTAGGTAGGAGGCGTTGTTAAGCCAAAATGAGTTACGGTAGTTCCCTCCCCCCGTGACGGTGGCATCGCGATTATAGGTACGAGGATATTTCGCATAGGGAGTTTCTTTTGTCCATCGGTTATTATAGAAATCTTTTGTGAAATTACCAATAATACCTGCCTCCATAAATGTATATTGCCATACTTGGGCAGCCCCTTGCCACAGCATGTTGAGATTGATGTTTTTGTAGGTAAGGCCGAGGTTGATGCCATACATGATTTCGGGAATGGCAGGTTTGTCCATTCTCACTTTGTCGTCTCCGTTGATTTGCTTATCATCGTTCACATCCCTGAACTTCACATCGCCTACCCTCGCATCGGTAAGATGTGGATAATTGTCAAGTTCTTCCTGTGTATGGAAAATGCCGATTGCCTCATACATCAAATACATATTGTCCTGTGTGCCTATGGTTTTGCCTGTGCGGCGCTGCCATGCAAGTGTCTCTTCCGGTTCATCAATGTAATTGATGGTTCCGTGGCTGTATGAGAAGTTTATGCCGGCACGTATCCCCCAGTCTTTGTTGAGCTGCCGGTTGTAGCTCAATGACAACTCTGTACCAATATTCTTGCATCGACCGATATTTTCATCGGGCAGAGACAGACCGGCATAGTCGGGGATAGCGGCGTTGCGAGCCGTAAGAATATTGCTGCGTTTGGTGATGAAGAAGTCACCCTCGAAATTGAAATAATTGAAAAAACGTGCCTCAAGTCCTATATTCCATGTATCCGCTACCTCCCAAGTAATGTTTGGGTTGGCAGTACGGTTGAGTTTGAGACCATTGTGAATTTTCCCTCCATTGGCACCGAATATACCGGGATTGGAAAAAGTGTAGGCTGTGATGTATTGGAAGGCCGCCACCTTGTCGTTGCCCATTTGTCCCCAGGAAACGCGTAACTTCAAATAGTCTATCCCTTTCACATTTTCTTTCCAGAACTTCTCTTCGGATATTCTCCACCCAATAGACACACCGGGGAAGAAACCGAAACGTTTTCCGCGAGGGAAGTTCTCTGAGCCATCATAACGCCAGTTGAGCTGGAATAGGTATTTACCGGTGTAATCGTAGTCTATACGGCCAAAATAGTTAAGCCGTGCTGCTTCCGATGCTGTACCATCGTTGGTTGCAGTGTTGGAGTCACCGGCAAACAGTTCGTCAATGGTTGTGGAAATGAAATCTTGCCTCCGCCCATAGAGATAGTCATAACGGCTCTTGTGCTGTTCCCATGCAATGAAAACATTGAAGTTGTGCCTGTCGGCGAATGTACGTTTATAATTCAGACGTGCATTCATGGTCAGGCCTAGATTTTGGTTCATGTTTTCGTGTAGTGTGTTTTGCCCTTGCTGTACCGGTACATATTTGCTTTCTTCGAATGTGTACAGATAAAACTTCTTGTGGAAGTTTTTGTAGAATACATCGGAGCGGTCTATATAGAAGCCTGCATCTACCGACAATCCTTTGGTTAGCCACGGCATTTCCCAATGCACAGTAAAGTCGGCATTGAGATAAGATCTACGGTCACGTTGGTAGCCCATGGTATTGTCCATTCCTGTGGCTGGCGAAAAGTTGTCTTGCTTGGATGATACAGTTCCATATTTGGTGTCTGGATACCAGATATTGACCATCGGATTATATTTAATGAGGTAGCGCCAAATGTCTTCCGAACCTGTGACAGGAGAATTGCGGTCTTCCTGTCTGAAAGCCACGTTGACACTGAATTTCAGTTGGTCAGAAGGAGTGATATCGAGATTTGAGCGAAAGTTGTATTGGTTATAGTTACTGGCACTGTTTTTATAGTAGTTGTCCTGATATTGATAGCCCAGCGATACATAGAAGGCCATGTTTTTCCCTCCTCCGCTTGCCGATACGCTGTGTTGAGTTTGTACGGCATTTCGTAGCATTAGGTCGAAAGCGTTCACGTTAGGATAATTGAGTGGGTCGCTGCCATTTCTGAATTTCTGTATTTCTTCATCGGAATATTTTCCGGGCGTTATCTCGTTTAAAAGCTCTGCATATTGCCACGAGTTACACATTTTAGGTAATATGGTAGGTTTGCTGAGTCCCACATTACCGCTGTATTGGATTTTTAGCCGCCCCTGTGCTCCACGTTTTGTCGTTACGAGTATCACACCATTAGCAGCTCGGGAGCCGTAGATGGCGGCCGATGCATCTTTCAATATTGTAATATTCTCGATATCGTTGGGGTCAAGTCTCCCTAATGAACCTGCACGGTCAGCAACACCATCGACAACAAGTAAAGGCGAAGAGTCTCCCATGGTGCTTGCTCCGCGAATGAGGAGTCCGGCATCGTCATATCCTGGTTCACCGCTGCGATTGTAAGATACGAGACCCGGGAGTCGCCCCGCAAGTGTATTGGTGACATTGGGGGTAGGTACGGAAGCAAGTTCTTCCCCTTTGGTAGAGGCAATAGAACCAGTTACAGAAACTTTCTTTTGAGTTCCATACCCCACTACGACAACCTCATCGAGTGCTTTATCGTCTTCTTTCAGGATGATGCTCAACGATGAGGAGTTGCCTACTTTCACGGTGCGTGTGCCGAACCCCACGTATGTGATTTCGAGTTGGTCTCCGGGTGATACGTTGAGTTCGAAACTACCGTCAAGATCGGATATGGTGCCACTGCCCTCACGGTCTTTCACTCGGATGGATGCACCGATAATCGGCTCTCCTTCCATGTCTTTCACAATGCCTTTCACGCTGCGCTTGTTGCCATCTTGCTGTGAGCGTGTGTGGTTGGAGGGGGAACTTTTCTTGGAGATAATCACTGTTTTGCCTTTCATGGTGTAGCTCACGCCTTGTTCGTGGAGGAGTTGCGCAAGGGCCTCTTCGCAGTTGTCGGCTTTTACGCTGACTCGCTTGTTGGTGTTCAGGTCGTTGACCTCATAGACGAACGAATATCCGCAATTCTGTTGTAATTGCGCCAATGCCTGTTTCACGGTGACATTGGTCATGTTCACACTTTGTGCTGCCATTCCTATGCAGAAGCATAGAAGTATGATTGACAGTAGTACTTGCTTCTTTTGTTTCATGATATTAAAGCAGTAAATGAATGGGATGGATGAAGTGATGGAAAAACTTTTCACGGGGTGTCGTGCCGGTCAAAGTGGTTCGGCAGACGAACTTCCCGAGATGCCGGCTATATGGCACCGGGAAGCTACTGTCTAACAGCTCTTATTTCTATCATACGTCTTAAAGGTTTGATGGTCAGGTAATAAATTATCTGCCTTTAAGACGATTCACACGGTGGGGCAGGGTAGTGTGAAATCCATGTTTTTTCAATAGATGATGATTTCCCTACCTTTTATCTTATAGGATATCTTGCCCGTGGCCGACAAAGCATCCATCACTTCGCGCACAGACTGGCTGTCGCGGTAGAAGTCACCGTAGAAGTGGAGGTTGCGCTTGGTGTCGTCTGCAAATGTGATAGTCACATGATAGCTTCTCTCCAGCGTCAGGGCAATGACACCCAGCGACTGCCCTGTGAACGACAAAACGCCATCGGTCCATGTGTGCCGTATTGCCGGGTCGACATTGCTCACGGTGAGTTTGCCCAACCGCTTGTCGAGTGCAGCACGCTGATGGGGGATAAGTGTCACGCCCTGCCTTTGTCCGGGGAAGTCGGTTATGTTCACCTTACCTTCATCAAGCACTACTTCGGCAAAACCATCCGTCGGATAATCCCGATAGTTGAATTTGGTGCCGAGCACTTTCACCCTCATGCTGCCCGAGGTCACCGTGAAAGGTTTGCGGGAATCTTTTGCCACAGTGAAATAGCCCTCTCCCGTGATGCTCACCGTGCGGTCCTTGATACCGAAGCCTTGTGAATAGGACAGCTTTGAGCCGGCATTCAGCACGACAGATGTGCCGTCGGGCAACGTCACGCTTGTGTTGGAGCCTTCGGGAGTGGTGATGAATATGTCGGAAAAGTCTGTGGCCAGGTCTTTTTGCCCCTTCTGATAGGAGACATAGGCGGCAGTAAACAGCACCAGCAGCGAGGCGGCTATGCCCGCCACCCATTTGTAGAGGTGTGGCCGACGGTTGCTGCTTGTGTCTTGATCGGCTACCCGTCCGGCAAACTTGTCGTATGCCTTGCGCCAATCATAGCCGTCCAGTTGTCCACGTGTGACGGCCGAAGCCCACAGTTCTTCCCATTCGCGGAGTCTTTTCCGGTTTTCCTCCGACTCGTTGCACCAGTGCAGGAGTTGTTTTTTCCCTTCCTCGTCCAGTTCGCCGTCCAGATAGTCTACGATCAGTTCTTCTATATCTTTATGTTCCATTATTGTTGCTTGTTTATGGGTTAGACGATTTTACGCTCCTGCCGGGATAGTGACATGCAGGATGTTTTTAGTTAATTAACAGGCTCAGTAGCCCGATGACCACTGCCGGGAGATGGTCTTTCAGCCGCTCGCGTAAGGTTTTGATAGCATTCTTGAGGTGGTATTTCACGGTGTTGACCGAAATGCCGAGTTCCTCGGCAATCTCCCGGCTTTTCTTGTTTTCAAACCTGCTCAGCCGAAAAACCTCCCGGCACTCTTCCGGCAGGTTGTCTACAACCGTCATGATTTCATTTTCCAGTTCTCGGGAAAGCAAGTCGCCCAGTGGGTTGCCGTCGGTGACCCGCTGGTTGCCGTATGCCGCTTCGGCCTCGGGAGTGCCCGATAGGGGCTGTTCGGTCTTGTTGTGTTTCGATTTGATATGGTCCAGACACTTGTTTCTTACGCTCCTCGCCAGATAGCTGCGCAGGGAACTCCTGATGATGAGATGTTCTCTCGCCTCCCAAAGATGGAAGATGACATCTCCCACGATGCCCTCTGCCGTAAACCTGTCATGCACATAGAGGTCGGCGATGTGACACAACACGGCATAGTGTTGCTTGAAAAGCAGTCGGTAAGCTTCCTCGTCGCCGCTTCTCAGTCGGCTCTCAATAGATTGCTGTTCCGGTTTTTCTTTCTCATCGTCGTCTCCGGTTGAGCGTGTAAACTTATCGGATGATTGCTTCTGTAGATTGATTTTTCGGATAACCATGATATCAGTTAAAATAGCGGTGGGACAAAGATAGCTCAAATTTCTCTAAATCGGACATGCTCATCCCATAAAACTTTCTGTGGATTTCTGTCCATTTAACGGCTGTCGCCGCTTTGTCTCGGTGCAGGAAGAGATTTCTTTCTTTTATGGAAGAGTAATACGGGAATTATTCGTACTTTTGCGTGTCAAGTAAAAATTAAACAAATGGAAATCAAATTCTTTCAAGGAAATGATGTGCAGTATCGGAATCCCGGGTTCCTTATGATGTGCAAGTTCCTGAAATTGTATGTTATCATCGGCTTCTTGCTCCGCATGGTTCTCATGCTGTCGACACCTTCCGACGGGGGACTCACCTTCCGGGAAGTGATTCGGTGTCTGGGCATCGGCGTTTTTTCCGATTTCGGCATGGGCGTTTTGCTCACCATTCCTATCGCCATCCTCTATCTCGGACTGAACGAATGGAAGTATGGCCGGAAAACGGGCCTTGCCATCGAGGCCCTGCTGATAGCGGCCTTTCTCTACTCACTTTGGCCGCAATCCCTGTTCCACCAGTATGGCGGTGGTGCACCGAAGATAGGACAGCTCTTTTTAGGATGGAAGCTGCTGAGTTTCTCTCTCCGTTATTTTCTCCCGCGAATACGCATGGCGTGGCGACGTGCATCGCTTTACTTTGCGTGGGCTGTCTATGTGTTTTTGCTGTTGGTGGTCTCTGCCGGCGAGTATCTGTTCTGGCAGGAGTTCGGAGTCAGATTCAATTTCATCGCCGTGGATTATCTGGTCTACACTCATGAGGTCATCGGCAACATCATGGAGTCCTACGCCATTGTGCCACTGTGCCTTGTGCTCCTGCTCCTTTCGGTGGGCATCATTTGCCGGCAGTCAAGAAAGGAGCGGTTCAAGTTGGACAGGCTTTACGGCCCCGGACTGCTCGCCGTCCACTTGGGCATCTATCTGGTGGCCTGTGCCATCGGTTACGGGATGACGGTGTTCACCCACTCGCTGTCGAGCCGGAATCAGTATGTCACCCAACTGGAGCAAAACGGGGCCTGCGATTTCGTGATAGCGTTCCGAAGCAACCGTTTGGAGTATGACCGGTTCTACACGATGCTCCCTGCGCAAAAGTGCAAAGCCTTGTATCGCCGGTTGGCCGGACTGGATGGGAAAGGCGGAAAAGTCATCGGTGATTCGCTTCAGCCCCAACGCTGCAACATCGTGCTCATCACGGTGGAGAGCCTGAGTGCCGACTTCCTGTCGAGATATGGCAACACGGAACATCTCACGCCCCACCTCGACCGACTGATGGAGGAGAGCCTTGTCTTCGACCGGCTCTATGCCAACGGCAATCGCACGGTGCGTGGTCTTGAGGCCCTTTCGCTCTGTGTGCCGCCGAGTGCCGGGGAGAGCATCATCAAACAAAAGAACAACCGCATGGGCGACCTTTCCGTGGGGAGTGTGCTCAAGAAGCAGGGCTACCGGGTGCAATTCCTGTACGGAGGCGACAGCTATTTTGACAACATGGGCGATTTCTTCTCCCACAACGGCTATGAGGTCATCGACCGGTCATCGATTCGTCCGCAGGAAACCACCTTTGCTAACATCTGGGGCGTGTGCGATGAAGACATGTTCAACAAGAGTCTGAAGGTCTTTGATGCCGATGCCAAGGGTGGCAAACCTTTCTTTGCCCACATCATGACGACCAGCAACCACCGTCCCTACACCTATCCCGATGGCAGAATCAAGGTAAACGGTGACAAAAACACGCGTGAGGCAGCGGTGAAATACACCGACTACGCCATCGGTAAGTTCATCCGCGATGCCTCCCGCAAGCCTTGGTTCCACAACACGGTGTTTGTCGTCATTGCCGACCATTGTGCTTCCAGTGCCGGAAAGACATCATTGCCTTTGGACAGATACCACATACCTTGTCTTGTCTACAGTCCCGGGCGCATAGTTCCTGAGTCGGTCGGTAAGGTGTGTTCGCAGATCGACGTGATGCCCACACTGCTCTCCCTGCTCCATCTGCGGTGCCGGGTGCGCTTTGCCGGGCAGGACATTCTCTCGTCTTCATTCCATCCACGGGCTTTTATGGCCACCTATCAGGATTTGGGATATTTGGAAAACGACTGTCTCACGGTGCTTTCGCCGGTGAGGAAGATTACCCAATATGACGTGGCTCCGGTTGCCGACGGCACCTTTGAGGAAACTTTGAGCCGCAAGCCACAGCAGGCTCTCGTCATGAAAGCCGAGGCCTATTACCAATATACCAACCTCTATTTGAGGGAGAAATGACAGGGCGGATGGGCGACGGTGGGGCAGACCGTCATCTTGAAAGCATCAGAATGCTGCCGGCGGCGATGAGGATAGCCCCGATAACGACTGGCAGGCCGACTCTATCGTGGAGGAAGAGGAAGGCAAAGATGATGGTGAAGACAACGCTCAACTTGTCGATGGGGCCACTCTGGAGACATCTCCTATCTGAATGGCCTTGAAATAGAACAACCACGACAGCCCCGTAGCAACACCGGACAGAATCAGGAAAAGCCAAGTGTGATGGCCTAACTCCCTGACTTCTGTCTGGTGTTTTCCGAAAAACACGATTCCCCATGTCAGTATCAGGATGACGGAAGTCCGGATGGCCGTTGCCAAATCCGAATTGATGTTCTTCACACCCACCTTGGCGCAGATTGCAGTCCGTGCTGCAAACAGGGCCGACAATAACGCATAGACTTTCCACATAGCGCAAATGGTTTTTGACGGAAACAAAAGTAGCATTATTTTTGCGACCTTGTGCCTAAAGAAAGAATAATTCACAGAAACGCCCCCGGCTTCCCCAAAAATTATACTCTGTTTACCAATGGTTTGCGGTGATGAGGCCTTGTCCAGATTCTTGTTGCCTGCCGATAGGGGAGGCAACCATTTTGAAAACGAAAAGTGCGCGGCCTTTCGGGCTGCGCACTTTCATCTGATTTCTCAAATTTCTCAAACCTATGAACTAACTACTACTCTTCCTAAACAATCTACTTGATCTTTATGCTCTCTAACAATCTCTAAATCTGTTGTCCGTCAAAACAATCTTTCTCTTACCTTAATCTAATACCGTTGTCCTTGTACAATCTTAATTACCTTAACTAATACCTTTACTAACAATCTTAAACCTAAATTCTAATAACCTTTTGACGATGCAAAGGTATGCTTATTTTCTCATTCGGCAAGCGACTTGATATGTTTTTTAGCACATTTCCACCTCTTTCTTGACTTAAATCAAGGTTTTGTGTGCGAACACAGTGCGTATTGAGCTTCAAGGAGCGGTTGATATTAGCGGGGATATGACATTCGTCTTTACTTGTCAGATATTTAACAAACGGAGTATAGATTATTGGAATGCTCATAAACTGCATTTATTGAAAAGGAGATCTCCAGAAAAGATAATTGTCAAATTATTTGTTCATTTTCGGCCTCTCTGCTTGCGATATCTGCAACGGGCAACCCACTTAGATGCAAATGAGAGAATTTGGCGATGTTTTTAAAGCACTGACAGTCAGTTACTTGAATTTTGTTGACACGGATTTGAGCCTGAAAATGCTCTTGAAACGGCCCAAATGGGCTTGCAAAAGGGCCACAGTTGCAGCGCAACTGTGGCCCTTTCAGCTTTCAAGTGTGGCTCTTTTGCAAGTTCGGAGAGCCCGAATGAGCAAATCGGCGGGCTTTTCCGGCAGTTTAAAGCCTGTTTTCCGTTCTGGTTGGAGTTTTTTGGTGGAGGTGTTTTTGTTGATATTCTTCACCGTCATCCGACATCTTGTGAAGATGCCTTTCACTGATTTTTGTGTTTTGTCATCCTTGACATACTTCGATTTGGAGCTAAAAAAACGGCTGAGAATGTCATCCCCCTCCGTCATCAGGTTCGCGCCTCACGGCGTTCCCCTTTTACATCAATGTTACCTTACAATCTTTTCTAACCTTAACTAAAACCTATGTGTTATCGCTGATTGAATCTTTTGCCTTACCTAATACCTGACAATCTTTACCTAAATAAACTAAAAACCTAAATCTATTATTATTAACTTAAACAATCTGTATTATGAGATGACGTTCGGCGGATATTTCTGATGAAGCGACCTTCAATCGTTCCGCTTACTTGTCGTTTACGTTTGCAAAGATAGAGCTAATTCCCGACCCGGCAAATTTTATTCACTTTTATTAGTGTAATAGTGCCACTTTCTTGATTTAAATCAACGTTTGTGCGCGAACACAAGGGCTTTTAAACATATTTTTGTAGTTGTTTTCATTGCTTAAGCCGTGCGGTTCGGAAAAAAAGAGTATCTTCGTGGCAGCGAAGGGCAACCCATTATATAAATTAAGGTGTATGCGTTTGAAGATACATTTCAACCATCGTGAAGAGCTTTGGAACTCGTGGTCACATGCCGGAGGCATAGCCTTGGGCGTGGTCTTCGGCACGCTTTTCCTCTACTGGTGCTTTACCCGCGGCAACGGTTGGGCCACGGCAGGTGTGATACTCTATCTTTTCGGTATGCTCATGTCCTATATCGCCTCCACGGCCTATCATGCCCTTTCGGCCTGGTCGCGGTGGAAAGAGCGGTTGCGCAAGTGGGATCATGCCGCCATCTATTGGCACATTGCCGGCTCCTATTCCCCCATCACGCTCATTGTTTTGCGCGACGAGGGCTATTGGGGGTGGAGTCTTTTCTGCTTCATTTGGGCTTGTGCCATCGCCGGTACGGTGATGAGTTTTGCCCGTCTCAAGGATCACAGCAACCTTGAGACACTGGCTTTCGTGGGCATGGGCCTGAGTGTGCTCGTGGCTTTCAAACCGCTGATAGACGCTCTCTCCACGGCCGCTTTCGTGTGGATAGTGGCCGAGGGGGTGTGTTATATCACCGGTGCGGTGTTTTACAGCATCAACAAGCGACGGTTCATGCACACCGTGTTCCACTTCTTTGTGCTAGGCGGCAGCATCTGCCACATCATCGCCGTGTGGGACATCCTTATGGAATACATTTAGGGAGTAAGAAGTTAGGAGTGAGAAGTTGGGAATGAGGAGTTAAGAATTCGTGTAAATCAAAGTAAAAAGCCCATAGACCTTTCAAAGATAAGAAAGTTCTATGGGCTTTTCACTCCCCCTCTCCCCTCGGAGAGGGGCCGGGGGTAAGGCTTTTCTTTTCTTCACCTATTCAGTCTCCACGTCACTCCGTCTTTTGTGTCTTTCACCTCGAATCCGGCATCTGCCAACGCGTCGCGAATCTTGTCGCTCGTCGTCCAGTCCTTGTCGGCCTTGGCTTTGGCCCGCAACGAGAGCACCATGTCCACTACCTTGCCGTAGGCCTCTTCCCGCGCCTCGTTGTTATCGCCATTCTCAGGCTTCAGTCCGAGCAGATCGAAGGCGAAGAGACGCATCGTCTCGGCAAGTTCCTTCAGGCAGTCGGCGCAGATATGTGCTTTGTGGTCGAGCAGCGTGTTCACCACGTGGCAGGCCTCGAAGAGGTAGCTGATGACCAGTTGGGTTTGGAAGTCATCGTTCATGGCATCGTAGCAGCGTTGGCGCAGCTGTTTCACAAACCGGTCGGTGGCTTCGTCGCAGGTGTCGGAAACGGGCACGCGGTCGAGGTCGCTGAGACCGTTCATCAGTCTTTCCAGTCCCTTTTCGCTCGCCTTGAGGGCATCGTTGGAGAAATCCACCGTGCTGCGATAGTGGGCCGAGAGGATGAAGAAGCGGATGGTCATGGGCGAATAGGCCTGCTCCAGACTGTCGTGAGAACCGGTGAAGAACTGCTCCAGCGTGATGAAGTTGCCCAGGCTCTTGCCCATCTTTTGCCCGTTGATGGTGATCATGTTGTTGTGCATCCAGTAGCGCACCATCTGGTCGCCCTGCGAAGCCACGGCCTGCGCTATCTCACACTCGTGGTGCGGGAACACCAAGTCCATGCCGCCGCCGTGGATGTCGAAGTGGTTGCCGAGATATTTGCGTCCCATTGCCGTACATTCGCAGTGCCAACCGGGGAAACCGTCGCTCCACGGACTCGGCCATCGCATGATGTGTTCGGGCATGGCGCGCTTCCACAGGGCGAAGTCGGCCTGATGGCGCTTCTCGCCTACGCCTGCCAGCGAACGGCTCTCGTTGACGATATTCTCCAACGAGCGTCCCGAGAGGATGCCGTATTTATGGTCTTTGTTGTACTTCTCGATGTCGAAATAGATGGAACCGTTGCTCTCGTAGGCGTAGCCGTTGTCCAAAATCTGCTTTACCAGCTCCTCCTGCTCGATGATGTGGCCCGTGGCCTGCGGCTCGATGCTCGGCGGCAGCACGTTGAGTGCGTTCATGGCCGTGTGATAACGGTTGGTGTAGTATTGCGCCACCTCCATTGGTTCGAGTTGCTCCAGCCGTGCCTTCTTCTCTATCTTGTCGTCGCCGTCGTCGGCATCGTGCTCCATGTGTCCCACATCGGTGATGTTGCGCACGTAGCGCACCTTGTAGCCCAAGTGTTTCAGATAGCGGAAAAGGATGTCAAACGTGATGGCCGGGCGGGCATGTCCCAAGTGCGGGTCGCCATACACGGTGGGTCCGCACACATACATGCCCACATTGGGGGCGTGCAACGGCTCAAATCTTTCCTTGCTCCGACTGAGCGTATTGTAAATTAGAAGGGTCTGTTCCATGTATCTTGCTTGTTTTCTTTTACTTCTTTCTTATCTCATGCAAAAGTAAGCAATTCTGCCATAATGGCAAAATAAAACGTGGCGAAAATGGCCGGGGCCGCGCGATTGTGGGATTGCGCCAACCGGGTGCAGGCGGGGGCCGATGTAAAAATATAGCCCCGACAGCATTCCCGCACCGGTATTTTTCGTATATTTGCACTCGATAGGCTCCCGGTCTGCCATCTCCCATGCCGACTGCGGCATTCCGGACGGAAGCGTTGTCCCTTTACGGGCAAGAACAGACAGCCGGAAACCGGCCAAACCATAAACCAACAGTCATGCAACAGATCATCTATCATCTCACCGACAACGACGCCTACACGTTCAGTTGCCAGTATTACGTGCTACAAAAGTATCCACGAGCCGAAGTGGAATACACGTTTTTCGACCGCAACAACACCGTCTATCCCAAGGGGTTTGGCGAACTCGTCAAGGAGCAGTTGGGCATGATGCCCCGCGTGATGATCACTGACGAGGAGGTGCAGTTCATGAAACGGCGGATGTACTACCTGCCCGAGTGGTATTTCACTTTCCTGCGCGGCTACCGGTTCAATCCCCACGAAGTGTCGGTGGAGCAGGACGAGGAGGGCCATCTGCACATTTCCGTACGCGGCAAGTGGTATTCCACCATCATGTGGGAGATGCCGATACTCTCCATCGTGTCCGAACTGATGCACGGATTGCAGGGCGACCTCGACCGCTACGACCTTGACCGCGAGCGCGAGCGTTGTGTGGAGAAGACGCGCAGGATACTCTCTAACGAGCTGTTCTTGGCCGACATGGGCACGCGCCGCCGCCTTTCGTTCGACCACCACGATATGGTGATGGCCACGATGAAGGCCATTGACGAGCAGGGAGGATATGAAGACGATGGGGGGATGTTCCATCCTTGGACGGGAAAGTTCATCGGTACGAGCAATGTCTACTTCGCGATGAAGTACGATCTTGTGCCCATCGGCACGATGAGCCACCAGCTCATAGAGTTCGAAGAGAACGTGAGCGGCATTTTCGAGTGTAATTTCAATGTGATGCGCAAGTTCAGCGATGTCTATGATGGCGACAACGGCATCTATCTCTACGACTGCTTCGGCGACCGTGTGTTCTTCAGCAATCTGTCCAAGCGCATGGCCATGATGTTCAACGGACTGCGTGTGGACAGTGGCATAGAGGAGGAACAGACAGAGAAAATCATTGAAAAATACGAGTCATTGGGCATCGATCCGAAGACCAAGCAGGTGGTGTTTTCCAACGGACTCAACATCGAGCGGGCCATCGAGATACACCGATACGTGGGCGGGCGCATGAAAGATTCCTACGGTATGGGCACGTTTCTCACTTGCGATGTGGAGAATGCCAAGCCCATGAATATCGTCGTGAAACTCACCCGCTGCCGGATCACCGAGAAAAGAGAATGGCACGACTGTGTGAAACTCTCTTGCGACAAGGGCAAAACACTCGGCAACCCTGAAAAATGCGCCTATCTGCTGAAGCTGATAGGGTGAGGGAGTGAGGAATGGGAAGTGAGGAGTTAAGAGTGAAAAAAGAGGAATTAAGAGTTATTCCCCCACAACCCTTAACTCCTCACTTCTCATTTTTCATTTTCTTTAGGAACTCCCAGATCACGATGCCGGCCGTGACGCTCACGTTGAGCGAGTGTTTGGTGCCAAATTGAGGTATCTCCAGACATCCGTCGCACAAGTCTACCACGCTTTGGCTCACGCCCTTCACCTCGTTGCCGAAGACCACGGCGTAGCGTTGTCCCTGCCCGGTTTCGAGCCTTTGCAGTTTGGTCGAGCCCTCCACTTGTTCGATACTGTATACGAAGTAGCCGTCGGCCTTGAGTTGGTTGACGGCTTCTTCGGTTGTGGCAAAATATTTCCAGTCTACGGAGTCTTCCCCTCCGAGTGCCGTCTTGTGTATCTCGGCGTTGGGCGGAGTGGCAGTGATGCCGCACAGATAGATGGATTCCACACGGAAAGCGTCGCCCGAACGGAACACCGAACCGACATTGTAGAGCGACCTTACGTTGTCAAGCACGACGACAAGCGGCAGCTTCGGGGCTTCCTTAAACTCCTCCACCGACAGGCGGGACATTTCTATGGTGCGTAGTTTGCGCATTTGGGCAGGTGATAAGTGGTAGGTGACAGGTGACAGGTGGTGGGTGTTAAATGAACTCCTTGTCCTGCTGTCCCCCTTACTTCATGGAATAGGCCAGTGCGTAGGCCTTGATTTGCTTCACCATGGCCAGCAGACCGTTGGAGCGCGTGGGCGAAAGATGCTCTTTCAGCCCGATGCGGTCGATGAAATAGAGGTCGGCATCGAGTATTTCCTGCGGTGTGTGCCCGCTGATGACGCGGATGAGCAGGGCGATGATGCCTTTCACGATGAGCGCGTCGCTCTCGGCAGTGAACACGAGCTTGCCGTCTACGAGGTCGCATTGCAGCCACACGCGGCTCTGGCAGCCGTCGATGAGGTTCTGCTCCGTCTTGTATTTCTCGTCGAGCGCACCCAGTTCGTTGCCCAAGTCGATGAGCATCTGGTAGCGGTCCATCCAGTCGGTGAAGTCTTCGAACTCTTCGATGACCTCATCTTGTATTTCGTTGATTGTCATATTTTCTCTTGTTGTTTTACTTTTTCCAGTTTGAAGAGCTTGTCGTTGGGCCGCACTTTCTCCGGTACGGGGATCGACACACGTTGCTTTTGCAACGCCCGCTCCACGGGTTTGAGGTCAAACCTTATTTCATCGGCATTGAGCCAGAGGGCTCCGGTCGTCGGCCCCGTGATGAGCAGTTTGTCGCCCACGGCGAAGTCGGTAGCCTCCACGGCCACCTCGGCCACCCCGAGCTTGGAGAAATACTTCATGACCTTGCCCACGAGCACTTTCCTTTCGGTGGCGCTGGAACCGTAGTGCTTGTTCCATTCGCCCATCTTCTGCCCCTGATAGTAGCCGTCCCAGAAGCCGCGGTTGAAGACTGTGGCCAAGCGTTCGTCCCACCGGTCTTTTTTCTCTTCGGTGTAAGTGCCGTCGAGCACGCTCGCTATGGCTTCCTTGTAGCACGACACCACCGTGTGTACATATTCCGGACCGCGGGCGCGCCCCTCTATCTTGAACACCCTCACGCCGGCCTCCATCATACGGTCGATGAAGCGCACGGTCTTCAGGTCTTTCGGACTCATGATATATTTGTTGTCTATCTCGAGCTGGTTGCCCGTCTCGTTGTCGGTCACGGTGTAGGAGCGGCGGCATATCTGCACGCACTCCCCGCGGTTGGCTGAGCGGTTGGCATCGTGCAGGCTCATGTAGCACTTGCCGCTCACGGCCATGCAGAAAGCCCCGTGGCAGAACATCTCGATGCGGATGAGTTCGCCCCGTGGGCCGCAGATGTGCTGTTCCACGATTTGCCGGTGTATCTCGGCCACCTGTTCCATGTTGAGCTCGCGCGCCAGCACCACCACATCGGCGAATCGGGCATAGAATTTCAGCGACTCGATGTTGGTGATGTTGAGCTGTGTGGAGAGATGCACCTCCACGCCTTTCTCCGCACAATAGGCCATCACGGCCACGTCGCTGGCTATCACGGCCGTGATTCGGGCCTCCTTGGCCGCATCCACAATCTCGCGCATGGCGTTGAGGTCTTCACCATATATAATGGTATTGACCGTGAGGTAGGTCTTGATGCCATGCTTGTCGCACGTGGCAGCTATCTCCCGCAAGTCGTCGATGGTGAAGTGGTTGGCCGAGTGGGAGCGCATGTTCAGCTGTCCGATGCCGAAATACACGGAGCCTGCGCCCGCCTTGATGGCGGCGGCCAGTGATTCTCGCGAACCCACGGGCGCCATGATTTCAAATTCTTCGATTCTTCCGTTCATGCGTGCAAAGTTACTGCAACTATGGCGAACTACCAAAATTTATCCTCTTTTTCCTCTTTCTGTCGGCTCGGGGCATTGGCTTCCTGAGGCGTCTGCTCTGTCAAGAGTTTTCGTCTGCCATTTGTTTTTGGTCCTTTTTATGATTATCTTTGCATTGGCAAGAGGAGTACGCAAGTGCTCCTCTTTTTTGATTCCTAAGCCGCCAACGGTCTCCCAACTCCCAAAATGGCCTGTCATCCGGCCCGAACGACCTTGCAAAAGGGCCTCTTTGAGCTTCTGACTGTGGCCGTTTTGCAAGGTTGTTTGGGCCGAGTGGGAAAATTGATGGGGCGGAAAGGGCAGACCGGACGAATGTTTTTGGAAATCCAAGAGACAGGAGTGCTTTTGGCTGTAAGGCTTTTTCGAAAGATTTAATAGTTAGTGCTATATGTGGTCTTAGCATACAAGAGACCCCTAACCCCCTAAAGGGGGCTTACCTTCCTGCGAACAAGGTGGATGGCAAAGCCCCCTTTAGGGGGTTGGGGGTCTCTTAGAGGGGTCTCGGGGTCTCTTATGGGACTTTATTACTTGACATCTCATCGGTTTTGTCGAGACTTCAAACGAGTTGGGAATAAATTTAAGTCGGGTCGTAGGGGTTTTTCCGCCAGATTGCGTTAATAAGGCAGAAAGCCCCGGAAATGTGGGACTCTCGAGGCAAAAAAGTAACATTAAAAAAATAAGAAACATGGTGAGAATTAAATTATTTGCACTATCTTTGTGCTTCGCAGTAGGCTTGTCGGGTGCCGATGCCCGGACGAGCGGCGGCAAGCTTGCAAAAGTAGGCGACCGCAACGAGTTTCGCATCGGCTACAGCGACGGGCTCACACTGGCCGCGGCGAGTTTCTGGGGCATCGGATTGGGAGATGCCCTGACGGGCACCACACGTTCCGACGAGGTGTCTACCGGCGTGTTCGGGGTGGGCTACCGATACGCCTTCGGGCGTTTCCGCGTGGGAGCCGACCTCGGTTTTGCCCAAGTGACAAGCAAAGTGACCCGTAAAGACTCGAAAGTGCCCGACATGAAGGAGACCCAGCTCAACTTCCTCGTGATGCCGGCGGCCGAGATGGTCTACTTCAAGCATGGCATCGTGGAACTCTACGGGTCGGTAGCCACAGGCGTAGACATCACCCGCACCTCGGAGAAAGGACTCACCGAGGCGGGCAGGAAGATGGCACGGGCCCATGCCGGGACGGAGACCGGCCTGGCTTTTCAGGTGAACCCGATAGCCGTGCGTGTGGGTAATGACCGCATCGGAGGATTTCTTGAAACCGGACTGGGCTACAAGGGATTTCTGACAGCGGGCGTAAGTCTCAGATTCTAACACGGAAAGAAGATACATTTGTTTTGATGGAAGTAGAAAGAAAAGAACTTTTCAAGGTGAGATTCAGCAAATACTATCCGGTGTTGTGCCATACGGCAGCCGGCTATGTTGCCGATGCGGATGATTGTGAGGACATCGTTCAAGACTTGTTCGTGAGCGTGTGGAATCATGAGAAAGACCGATTGCCCGAAGAAGAGTTTGCTTCGTATGTCACTGCTGCCGTGAAAAACAACTGCATCTCTTTTCTCAGAAAGAAACAGCGGTTGGACATCGTCTCGATGGACGAGCGGCCGATGGTCCTCGCCGACAGGGCCGAGGAGCTGGAACCGGAAGACAGGTATGGCGCAATGTTGCAGGACATGCTTTTGCAGATGCCTCCCAAATGTCGGGAGATATTTGAGATGAGCAAGCTCAGGAAGATGAAATACCGCGACATAGCAGCCACGCTCGGCATCTCGGAGAAGACCGTGGAAAACCAGATGGGAAAGGCACTGAAAATCATCCGTGCCTGTCTGATGTCCCGACCGATACTGATCATATTGACAGCCGTTTCACAATATATAGCATACAGCTTATGAACTGTTCAGATAATATCAACGAATTGCTTGCCCGCCACTTCGCCGGTGAGCCTCTCGACGGGGCTCAACAGGCGGAGCTGGATGCGTATATTCTGGCCAACGGCAAAGAATACGGGCGGCTGAAAAGCATCATGGAAGAGCCTGAGCCGAACGGGCATGGCCAAAAATGGGATGTGGCTGCGGCCTGGAAAAAGGTGGAGCGCCGGATAGAGAACGTTGTCCAAGACGAGAGAGAGACTGAACACCGTGCCCTCTTCCGGCCGCTCCACGCTTTTTTGGCCGTGGCCGCATCGCTGTTGCTGCTTTTCGGGGTCGGCATCTTCTACTTCGCCCGCAATTCGGGGGCTGATGAAGTGATGTTGGCCAATGACACCACGGGCGAGAAGTTGTTCACACTGCCCGACAATTCCACCGTGGAACTCTCCCCGGGCTCGTCGGTGGAGTTTGCCTCGGAAGGCAGGTTGGGCGACCGTAAGGTGACGCTGAAAGGCAGGGGAGCCTTCCATGTGCGCCACAACGGGACCGACTTTGTGGTGAGTGCGGCCGGCTTGCAGGTGGAAGTGCTCGGCACGGCCTTCACCGTGGATGTGTCCGATCCGGCCCGGGGGAGCGTGCAGGTGGCGCAAGGCCGGGTGCGTGTGTCTGCGGGGCATGACAAGGTGGTGCTCGTCCGGGGGCAGAGAGTGACTCTCGAAAGGGGGAAACTGCACCTCGCCGATGGTGGAGAGCAACCTGCACCGCAACCGAAATGGGTCAATTTCGACAATGTGCCCATCAGCGAAGTGGCCGGCAGGTTGGAGAAAGAACTTCACATACGGATAGAGTTGGGAGCGGGGGTGAAGGAGAATACCATCACCACGCGCGTGAATCTCTCGCAGCCTGGAGCCGTGTTGCAGGAACTCTCCATGCTCTGTGGTTGCAAGTGCGACACTGTCGCGCCGCAGCACTACAAGTTCTACTATAAATAAGGAATGAAGATTCGCTTTCTATTGATGGTGATATTGACTCTTGGGTCGCTCTCGGCAGAGGGACAAGAGAGTGTGGCAGAAGAGGTCGTCAGGGTAGACGCCTCTTCTGCCACGATGCTTCAATGGTTCGGGCGAATCGAGAAAGAGACGGGCGTGGTGCTGTCTTACAATCCTTCGCTGCTCGACATGAAGCGGAGATGCCGTTTTCAGCGGGCCGGCGAAATCCGCATCGACCGCCTTCTGGCCGTCTTGCTGGAGGGTTACGACTATCAGTTGGTGCCGCTCCCCGACCGCAAGCTGCTCATCAGGGTAGACCGCGTGCTCTACCACGACCTCTCGGGCACGGTGAGGGAGGCCGGCAGTAACGAGCGTTTGTTTGGTGCCACGGTAACGGTGACCGACGGGAAAGGCAACAAAAGCTATGACGTGACCGACAACAACGGCGTGTTCAATATCAAAGTGAGCGACGGCGACTGCCGCGTCGAAGTGAGCTATGTGGGCTACACCGCATACGATGAGCATCTGCGGGTGGCGGGCGACGACCGCTTCGTGTTGGTAGACCTGAAGCCCATTCCCTTCAGGTTGAAGGCCGTCAACGTGAAACGGCGGAAAAGCGTGGAGGAGTTTGACGAGGTGTCGCCCTCCAACATGACTTCTTTCAGCAGCACCGACCTGTTTGCCCAGCTTCGCATCCTGCCCGGCGTGTCGTCCTCACAGGCCAATCTCGACTTCAATGTCTATGGTGGATCCACCGACGAGAATCTCTTTCTGCTCGATGGATTCCCTATCCATAATCCCGGCCACATCAACTCCATGCTTACAGCCTTCAATGGCGATGCCCTCAAGAGCGTATCGTTCTACAACGGCTTCATCCCCACACGGTTTGAAGGACGGCTCTCCTCAGTGACCGATGCCCGGGTGCGCGATGGCAACAAGCACCGGTTTGTCAACACGCTGTCGCTCGATATGCCCGCAGCCTCGGCCGTGCTGGAGGGCCCCATCGTGAAAAACAAGCTGTCGTATATCATCAGCGGGCGGCGGAGCTGGCTCGACTTCTTCGACGGGATGCTGGCAGAGAAAGACCGGACCAACCACACTTTTTACGACTTCAACGTGAAACTGTCGTGCGATCTGGACTCGGCCACCTCCATGAGCGTCTCGGCCTACAACTCATCCGACGACCAGCACTATCGGGAAGAGGGCGAGAAGCCGCACTCCTTGCTCCATTGGCACAACCAGCTCTATGCCTTCCACTTCAACACGAGTCTCAGTTCGCAGGTCACCAACAGCACTTCCATAGCCTATTCTTCCCATACCAACAGTGCCAACGGCGAAGACTTCGACAACGACAGCACGGGCATTGTGAGCACCCACATCCAGAGTTGTTATGCCATCACCGAATTCACCTATAATCCGGGAAGCATTTACACAGTCCGGTGGGGACTGAAGGGCATGTATGAACGATATGGATTGGTGACTCACGGCAAAGAACTGAAAAATTCATGGGAACCGACCAGAAAGTTCTCCATGTTCTATGACAGCCGCATACGCATCACGCCGAGACTCTATACGCAGGTGGGGCTCAATTTCGTGATGTACATTCCGCGCAACTACCGCCGCTATTACAGTGTGCAGCCCCGCTTCTCGTTGAAATACTCCATAGGCGACGAAGACTTGCTATACGCCGGACTCTCCAACATGGAACAATACTACCACCACGTGCGCATGTCGGAAGTACCCACGCCTTTCGACTTCATTATGCCCACCATCGGCAATCTCAAGCCCAGTGCGGCCACCCATATTGAGACCGGATGGAAGCATTTCCTGCCCAATGGCATCATGGAGTTTTCGCTCTACTACAAGCACAGAAAACACATCTTGGGGCTTTTCCCCACCATTGGTTCCGGGGGCGAGGACTGGGTGAATAATATTCTGGATGGCAATGGCGACAGCTATGGGGCGAGCCTCTATGTGAATAATAGTTGGAAGCGGCTCAACTGGCAGTTCTCTTACACCCTTTCGAGCAGCCGTGAGTGGTTTGACCGGTTGAATGGACGGAAAAAAATGCCCTCGCTCTATGATGTGCCGCATATCCTGAATGCGGCTGTGGCCTACGACATCGGCAAGCATTCTACGGTGGCTCTTGGTGCGAACATGCACTCCGGGAGGGTGTTGCTCAATGTGGAATATAAGGAAAACGGCAAACCGGAATACTCTCGTTCGGAGCGCGACCCCATGCGTTACCGTGTGGATGCAAGCTATACGTTCCGCCGCGATTTCAAGAAATCCAGACTGCTGCTGCGTTTCGGTCTCTACAACGTGCTGGGCAATCCTTCGGAAGCAGAGATGCTGTATTTCTTTTCCATCAAGTTCAACAACCATTGTATGCCGTTCGGCACCGTTTCTTTCAGATTTTAGTAGACGGGAATGGAGCTTTTCCTTCTATTTCTTCTTTCCACCAACAAAAACAGGCAGCCCATCGGCTGCCTGTTTTTGTTGGTGGAAAGCAGCTTTTTCATTATCTTTGCATCCATAAGAAAACCTAATCAATAACTTAAAACGCTACTAAATGAACAAAAGAAAACTATTTGCCATGTTGCTGCTTGCATTCTCCTGCGTTGCCGGAGCACAGCAGTACCCCTATCAGAATCCACGGCTCTCCTCGCAAGAGCGTGCTGAAGACCTTTGCTCACGGCTCACTTTGGAAGAGAAAACGAAGCTGATGCGCAACAGTTCGCCGGCCATTCCGAGGTTGGGCATACCCCAGTTTGAATGGTGGAGCGAGGCCTTGCACGGCATTGCCCGCAACGGTTTCGCCACTGTTTTCCCGCAAACGACGGCTATGGCTGCCTCGTGGGACGACGAATTGCTCTACCGCGTGTTCTGTGCCGCCTCTGATGAGGCTGTGGCCAAGAACAATCTGGCCCGCAAGTCGGGTGACATCAAACGCTATCAGGGGGTGTCGATATGGACACCCAACATCAATATCTTCCGCGATCCGCGTTGGGGGCGCGGGCAGGAGACCTACGGCGAAGACCCCTATCTCACTTCGCGCATGGGACTGGCCGTGGTCAACGGATTGCAAGGGCAACCGTTCCGGCGAGACATGCGTCCATTCACCGAGCGTCCGCGCTACTACAAGACACTGGCTTGTGCCAAACACTATGCCGTGCATAGCGGTCCGGAATGGAACCGGCATGTGTTTGACGTGGAGCGACTGCCCGAGCGCGACCTTTGGGAAACCTATCTGCCGGCCTTTAAGAGCCTCGTACAGGAGGGCAACGTGCGCGAAGTGATGTGTGCCTACCAGCGCATCGACGGTTCCCCTTGCTGTGGCAGCACCCGTTATCTGCATCAGATACTCCGTGGAGAGTGGGGGTACAACGGCTTGGTGGTGAGCGACTGCGGTGCCATCAGCGACTTCTATCGTGAGGGACACCATCATGTGGTGGAGACACCGGCCGAAGCATCGGCCATGGGTGTGCGTGCCGGTACGGATGTGGAGTGCGGTGCGGTTTATGCGACGCTGTCTCGTGCCGTGGAGCAGGGACTCATCTCCCGTGAAGCTATCGACACGAGTGTCGTGCGACTGCTGAAAGCCCGTTTTGAAGTGGGCGACTTCGATTCGGAAAAACTTGTGCCGTGGAAGCTGACCGGTCCGGAAGTAATAGCTTCGGAGACCCATCGTCGGTTGGCACTTGATATGGCGCGTGAGTCGATGACGCTCTTGCAAAACCGCAACCGGCTGCTCCCGTTATCCAAGAATGGGCTGCGAATAGCCGTCATGGGCCCCAATGCCAATGACTCCGTGATGCTTTGGGGCAACTACACCGGCTATCCCATCAGCACGACAACCATTCTTAAAGGCATCAGAAGCAAGGTGCCCGCTGCACGGTTTGTCGAGGGATGCGGCTATATCCGCAACGAGATACGGCAAAGTCATTTCAATGAATTTACCGCTCCTGATGGCCGACGGGGCATGATGGCCACTTATTGGAACAATCAACTTATGGAGGGAACGCCTGCAGCCACCCGCCTGCTGCGCGAACCCATCAGTCAAAGCAACGGTGGTAATACGGTTTTCGCTCCCGGTGTGAATCTTGAGGACTTCTCGGCCGTTTATGAAGGAACATTCACACCCTCCACATCCGGCGAACTTATCGTGAGTCTGGCCAGCGACGACAAGGCACGTGTCATCATCGACGGCGACACGCTCATCAACAGTTGGAGTGCCCGCGAGCGTGTCACCTTTGCTGAGAAAAGCTATCGGTTTACAGTCGGCCGGGCCTACCGTGTGCGGGTGGAATATGTGCAGAACAAGGCGATGGCCGTCTGCCAGTTCGACATAGCCCGCAAGTCGCCCATCACGGCTTCCGAGATCGCCGCACAAGCCGGCGATGCCGATGTAGTGGTTTTTGTGGGGGGCATCTCTCCGCATCTCGAAGGAGAGGAAATGAAAGTCGATGCCCCCGGTTTCAAAGGTGGTGATCGTACAAGTATCGAGTTGCCCGAGGCGCAGCGAGAAGTGATCAGATTGCTTCGGCAGGCCGGCAAGCGTGTGGTCTTCGTCAACTGTTCGGGTGGTGCAGTGGCGTTGGTGCCCGAGGCGGAAGCCTGCGATGCCGTGTTGCAGGCTTGGTATGCCGGTGAAGCCGGCGGACAGGCTGTGGCTGATGTGCTTTTCGGTGACTATAATCCCTCGGGCAAACTTCCCGTGACATTCTACAAGAGCGATGCCGACCTGCCGGATTTCCTTGACTACCGCATGACGGGCCGCACCTATCGCTACTTCCGTGGCACTCCGCTTTTTCCCTTCGGTTTCGGCCTGAGCTACACTTCATTCGCTTTCGGAAAGCCCCGATATGAAAATGGAAAGCTCTATGTGGAGGTCACGAACACCGGCAAGCGCGATGGGGCCGAAGTGGTGCAGGTCTATGTGAAGAATCCGGCCGATGCCGACGGCCCCGTGAAGACCCTCCGCGGCTTTGCCCGCATTGACCTGAAAGCCGGCGAGTGCCGCCGTGTGGAGATTGCCATACCCCGCGAACGTTTCGAGGGATGGGATGCAACGACCAACACCATGCGTGTCAAGCCCGGCAACCACCTGCTCATGGTAGGTTCTTCAAGCCGCGATGCCGACCTACAGACCATCAGCGTGAGCATCAAGTAACTCCCCGACTTGTCAACTTGTTTGTTTGCCGACTTGTCTCTTTCTCCTCTAAAACTTCCAGCGCAGTTGCAAGTCAAGGTCGGTTTGGCTGCTTCGGTCTATCCGTTGGTAGCCGGAGGAGATGTGGTTGCGGTCGAAATAGTCGGTGGTGCCTAACTTCATGATAGCCATAAGATGACTGTTGAAGTCGGCCCGGAGGATGAGGGCGTAGCGCAGGCCGTGCCCGTAGAAGCAGGGGAAGTTGAGATTGTAGAGCGTCCCCGGTTCGTAGGTGTAGACACGGCTGCTGTAGTCCTTGGTGTGAAAATAACCGAGAGAGGCGTTGGCGCGCAGAAACCGCCAACGGCAGAGCAGATTTTGGCTCAACATCCAGCCGAAACTGTTGTTTTTGTATTGGTCGTAGGCGATGTCTCCCTGCGTCTTGGTGCTCCATAGGTCGCCGTCGTAGCCCACCGACAACCGCCCGCGATGGTTGATGTCGCTGATGATGGCCGACTTGTCGGCATTGTTTTTCTGCCTCATCTTTATCCGATAGCGCGCCAAGAAGGTGAACCGCCCGGGTTTGTAAGTGGCCGAGAGCATGTTGTCCCATGCGTAGGTGGAGGCATCGGCCTGATATTTCGGCCAAATGAAGTAGGCATAATCGGTGTAACCCATGAGCGAAAGTCGGCGTGAGGGATTCCACGAGAAGCCGAGATAGACGCCGTTTTCGTTTTGCACGGTCCCTCCCTCGCTGAAACTCTCGGCATGGAGTGCCGTGTAGCGGTAGGAGTAGAAGCGCTGGAGGGCAATGAGGGAGAGTTCGTCGGTGAGCAGATAGCTCACGGTGTTGATGGTGGCAAGAGCCTTGCTGTCGCCCGTGGCAGTCTCACCGCTCACGGTGAGGCGTCGGCTCACATAGCCGTAGTCCACGCTCATGTTGTAGAAGTTGCTTCCGGCAGCATACCAACGACGGTAGCTCTGTGAAACTTTTGGTTGCAGCGATCGGTCGAAAGCGTTGTAGAGAGCCGTTGCACCGATGTGGAAACCGTTGCGGAAGTAGTTGAGATGTGTGCCGACAAGAAACTCCGAGGCATTGTTTTTCCGCTCCATTTCGCTCCGGGTGCGATGGTAGCCGGTCTTGAGGATGGTGGCAATGGTGTTGGTGTCTTTATTGAGCGTGGCGTCTATGTAGCGGTAGGAGACAAAAGCGGAGAGGTCGAGCCCTTTCCACAGGTTCACTGTGGCGGCTGCCCCTTGCAGACAGTTGGCTGCCGACCGGCCGCCATGTCCGCGGATGCTGTTGCCCGTGCGGCCAAGCGTCATCAGTGTGGCCACCTTACCGAGTCCGAAGTCGGTGTTCATCACGAGCCCCATGCCGAAGCGCAGTCGATAGCGACCGAGCGTGAGATTCTTCAACGGACCGAGTTTCCGTATCTGCGCATAGAACGAATAGAAGTCATAGCCTGCGTTGTTGCGGCCCGCGAAGAAAGGTTCGCCGGCATCTTGCGACCCCAACAGCCCTATCTTCACATAGTCGCCATAACGGAACGTGTATTTCAGCCAGTGCTTGTATTTGTATCCCAGATAGCCGTTGCGGTCGCCCTTGCGCTCGTAGAAGGGCACGCGGGCTGTGGCGATAAGCTCATGCCTGCCATATTTGAGGATGTTTCCAAATCGTGGGAAGCGTTTTTCCTCCGTGTCTCCGAGGTAGGTGAAATACTCCAACAGCTTGCGTTGATACCAGTCCAGACTCTCTATCATGGCCAGTTCGCCCCTTGATTTCATGCCTCCGTATTGATAGATGTAGGCCAGTATGTCCTCTATCTGCTGTGCGGAGAGAAACGGCAGACGCTCCAAGTCTTCGCGTGTGGCCGTGTTGAGGTTGATGGGATGTTCTGCATAGTCGTTGAGCAGGTCGTAGTAGTCTTCCCACGTGACATTCTCAAAGTCTTCCACATCGCTCAACTCGTTGAGATAGCGTTCCCACGGTTGGGCATTTCGCGTGGAGGAAGCGGGTTGCTGTGCATGCATATAGGCACTCAGCGTCAAGGAAAGTAGACCGAACAGTAGTTTTCTCATAGGTTGCCGTGTCGCTTTTCATGTAGAGTGAAAGTTCTCTTTCAGACTTGCAAAGGTAGTGGATTTATCTTAAATGACAGATAAAAAAGGTGAATTATTTGTTTTAAATGAGAATTTATGGTTACTTTTGTCTCCATGTTGAGACACCGTTTCATATTGTCCCTGCTCTTTGCCTCGTTGGGGTTGTTGCCTGCGATGGCGCAGACCGACCGTCCCGGCCATGTCAATCCCGAAGACCGGGAGGTGGACATGGACAATCCCACGTTTGAGCCGATGCTCCGTGTGGGCAAGGTGTTGCAGGGCGGTGACAGCATTCAGTATGTGGAACTCAACAAAGTGTATGTCTATCCGCAGCCGGTGTTCACGAGCGAGAGCCAGCGACAGGCCTACAATCGGCTGGTGATGAACGTTAAGAAAGTGCTGCCGATAGCCAAAGAGGTGAATGCCATCATTCTGGAGACCTACGAATATCTCCAGACGCTGCCCAACAAGCGGGCCAAGGATGCCCACATGAAACTCGTGGAGGCGAGCATCAAGAAGGAATATACGCCCCGAATGAAGAAGCTCACCTACGCGCAGGGCAAACTGCTTATCAAACTCATCTACCGCGAGTGCAACAGTTCGTCCTACGAACTCATTCAGGCTTTCCTCGGCCCCGTGCGTGCCGGCTTCTATCAGGCTTTCGCCTGGGTCTTCGGTGCCAGTCTGAAGAAAGGGTACGACCCCAATGGTGTGGACCGCATCACGGAACGTGTGGTGCGGCAGGTGGAGAGCGGACAGCTGTAAGGCGGATGGCACACAAAGATATTTTTTCTGCTTGAGCAGGTGCCTTTGGGAAAAATCGCAAGGATTGTGTAAAAAATGATTACACAATCCTTGCGATTTTTAATGGTCGATTTTATCTCGGTGAAATGCACGTTTGATAAGTGTTCTTTCACTTGTTTATCCTTTTATACACTCCCTCCAAATAAATACATAGCATAACGACGCACACAGCTCCAATCGATTGGAGGAGCGTCGCTGTCGGATTTATATTCTTGCCTGTAATGAGGTAAATAGTGCAGAGGACAATGTAAAAAGCAATGACCATAAGCACCGGCTTGATTACCTTTGCCAATGTATTTCTGATGCTCTTTTTGTGTTCTTTTGCCATGTTCTTAGTCATTAGGTTTAGATGTGGCAAATATAGCAATTTGTAAGATACGTTGTCCTCTTTTTAGTCTTCTTTTGACAAAAGAAAAGATTTTTTGCATAATCTTATTTTGTGGTTCGACATACAGTTGCAGGCCATGTGTTCCCCCAATACGATTCCGGCAGGTTATGAACGATGTTCGATTGCGTTTTTAGATTTCGCCCATAATAGGCATATCGTTTTGTCAATATACTTTTTGGGCAATTCCGCGTCAGCCCGGCCGTTCATTTGGGAAGAAAGTTTCGGGGCGGTGCAAGGCTGCTGCACCATCCGTGCTGAGGCCTTGCACGAGGCGTGCGACAGCCAAGCGCGGATGGTGCGACAGCCTTGCATCGCCCTTGTTGGATGCTTCCCGACTTTCGATAGTGGGGGAGTAATGTCGCCACGGAGGTTCTATTCTGTCCACAGCACCTGCACAAGGGTTTGGCCTACAGCCTTGAGCGTGTGCTTGTCGAGGTGGGCCATGTCGTCGATGACGGTGTGCCAAGTGGGCCCGAAACTGCTTTGGGCACAGTCGGGATAGTAGGGGATGATGTCGATGGTGGGGATGTGAGCATTTTGGTTCACGGGCACGTGGTCGTCGGTGATGAATCCGCCGTCGCTCTTGGGGAAATAGCTGCCGTAGCCTGCCTGCCGGGCGGCACGCCAGACTTTCTTCACGATGCCCTCGGCATACTGCATGGACATGCCTTCACGGTAAAACCGGGCCCCTTGTCCGCCCACCATGTCGAGCAGAATGCCGTAGCGGGCCTCGTAGCCTTGCGGCAGATTGCGGCTCCAGTATTGTGCGCCGAGGGCCCAAGAGTCTCCCGTGGGGTCTTCTCCCCAATAGGGAGCACCCCAGTCTTCGGCATCGAAGCAAATGAAGTCCACTCCCACATTCAGGCTGCTGTCGCTTTGCAACAAGCGTGCGATTT